>OGGR01000574.1_pt1 | contig 21806 bp, 11 predicted proteins | sample 1571321 | NCBI WGS metagenome assembly OGGR01 (sample SAMEA2582048, study PRJEB24529) | metagenome | biome: Human gut stool | place: China | collected 2011 | reverse complement strand
CTTCATAATGGGAGCGGCGGTCTTTGCTGCAAAGGATGCTCCCGACAAGATAAGAAACTGAACACTTACGATTGGCTGGCAGACATACCAGGCAACGCGGAAGAGTGTGATATGGTGGAAGTGCAATTTAAAAACACCCGAAAAGGCTATTACCGCAACAGCAATAAGATCAAACTGGAAAAGGGAGACATCGTTGCCGTAGAAGCTGCTCCGGGCCATGACATCGGCGTCGTGACCCTGACGGGAAGACTCGTCCCGCTGCAAATGAAGAAGGCCAACTTCAAGACTGATGTTGAAATAAAGAGAATCTACCGGAAAGCAAAACCAGTGGATATGGAGAAATTCAACGAAGCGAAAGCAAAGGAACATGCGACCATGATCCGTGCCCGCCAGATTGCACTGAACCTGAACCTGGATATGAAAATCGGTGATGTGGAATATCAGGGCGACGGCAATAAGGCCATCTTCTACTACATTGCTGACGAACGTGTGGACTTCCGCCAACTGATTAAGGTACTTGCCGAAGCTTTCCGTGTCCGTATTGAAATGAAACAAATCGGTGCACGACAGGAAGCAGGACGTATCGGAGGTATCGGTCCTTGCGGACGGGAGCTTTGCTGCGCTACTTGGATGACGAGCTTTGTATCGGTATCTACAAGTGCCGCCCGCTTTCAGGACATTTCACTGAATCCTCAAAAGCTTGCCGGACAGTGCGCAAAGTTAAAGTGTTGTCTCAACTATGAAGTGGACTGCTATGTGGAAGCTCAGAAGCGCCTCCCTTCCAAAGAAATCGAACTGGAAACAAAGGACGGCACTTTCTACTTCTTCAAGGCTGATATTCTGAGTAATCATGTTTCTTACTCTACGGACAAGAACTTCCCCGCCAATCTGGTAACAATCAGTGGAAAACGTGCCTTTGAGGTAATTGCCATGAACAAGAAAGGAATGAAACCGGATAGTCTGCTCGAAGCTGAAGTGAAGCAAGAATCCAAAAAGCCGATTGACTTGCTGGAACAGGAAAGCCTCACCCGCTTCGACCGTAACCGAAATAATAAGGACGGAAACAACGGTAACCGGAACAAGAAGAAGAGAAAAGGAAATAATGACAACCGCCCGCAGGCACAGGCCGAAGGTGGAAATCGTCCGCAGCAACCTCAGAGGGGGGAGAACGAGAATCGTCCCCAACCGTCAGAGAACGGCAACAGAGGAGAAAGAGGAGACAGAGAAAATCGTCCGAGAAACAATAACAATAATAACCGGAACAGAGGACAGAATCAAGGACGGAATAATGAGAACAGACGTCCGGAAAGAGGACAGAATCAGGAACGTCCACAGAATCCGAACCGTCCGCAGAATCAAGAGCGTTCACAAAATCAAGAGCGTCCGGTAAATCAGGAACGCAATCAAGAACGTAATCAAGAGCGTCCGCAGAATAGAGAACGGCAACCCAAACAGGAACGTCCTCAAAATCAGGAACGCCCGCAGGAACAAGGAAGACAACCCAACCAGGAACGTATTCCCAGACCTGAAAGAAATTCGAATCAAGAGAAACCGCAAAATAATGAAAAGCCTGCTCAGGAATAGCTTATTTTGTTTATTCGGTGCCTGCCTCATGGCAGCCTGTAATGAAAATACCGTGTATCACTCCTACCAGTCCCTGCCCAATGAGGGATGGGGAAAGAGTGATACACTCTCTTTTCAGTGTCCTGTTACGGACAGTATTCCTGGTACACTCAGATTATTTGCGGAAGTTCGCAACAGAAGTGAATACCCTTACCGCAACCTTTACTTATTCATTCATGAGAATCTGCTCGACTCCACAGTATGGCGCACTGACACGATAGCGGTCAACCTGGCTGATTCCACAGGAAGATGGACAGGCAATGGGTGGGGAAGTATCTATCAAACAGCAGTTTTTGTCAAATCTGTCCGCCCGCTGCATCCCGGAAACTACACAGTTAAGATTGTGCACGGAATGCAGGATGAGAAATTAACCGGACTCAATGACGTCGGTATCCGGATTGAAAAACAAGGAGAATAGATTAAAGCCTTCTGCCTCTTCCGGCATCCAGCCTCAGGAAGATAAACAATAAAATGGTGAATCCCCACAAGGAAGAACCTCCGTAACTGAAGAACGGCAAAGGAATACCAATTACCGGAGTCAGCCCAAGCACCATCCCGACATTAATAAAAAGATGGAAAAGGAAAATACTGACAACGGAATATCCATAGACACGTGCAAAAGTGGAAGTCTGCCGCTCGGATAAAGCAATCAGTCTCAGAATCAATATAAGGAAAGCCAACAGAACAGCAGCCGAACCGACAAATCCCTGCTCCTCTCCCACTGTGCAGAAGATAAAGTCAGTATCTTGTTCGGGCACATATTTCAGTTTCGTCTGTGTGCCATTCAGAAAGCCTTTTCCGGTCAATCCACCGGAACCGATGGCTATCTTTGACTGATTGACATTATATCCTGCTCCCGTCAGGTCTTCTTCCATACCGAGTACAACCTTGATACGGATTTGCTGATGGGATTCCAAGATGTTATCAAATACGTAGTTACTGGAATACAGAAAGCCGATAGAGCCGATGGCAAACAGGGCAATCAGGAAATAGGAACGTTGACGCTCTCTCAATGCCAGATAGAGCAGATAACCTACCACAAGAACACAAAGCCCCCATTGCACCCATACCAGACTGAAGTGTATTCCGTATTCCGATATTAAATATGCGATAAGCAGAATGATCAGGCTTCCTCCGATAATGTTCCGTGTGGGTTCCCACTTTTTGGGGTACACCCATACCATTCCTCCGGCAAACAACAGAATCAATAACAACACGATAAATTCGCCCAACGGTGTGGGAGTATCGGCAATAAAGACCTCGTCAAAACGGATGCCGACAACAAAGTAAATCACTGCACACAAACCGGCAAAAAGCACTACACCGGGCATTCCTTCCCGATAAAGCACCAAAAAGAAGGCAAGATAGACTAATGCTGACCCCGTCTCCCGCTGTCCGATAATCAGGAGCATCGGAAGAAGAATGATAAAGCCCAAGACGAAGGCACACTTTTCTTTCTTTATGCTGAATGAGTATGAGTTCATATATTTCGCCAGCGCCAGTGCCGTAGCAAACTTGGCAAACTCGGCGGGTTGCAGGCTGACCGGTCCCATCACCAGCCAAGAACGCGATCCTTTCGTATCCGGTGCGATAAAGATGGTAACAATAAGCAGCACAATCATCCCTACATATATAATGTACGCGAACATATCATACATCCGGTCTTCCAGCATCAGCAAAACAAATCCCAAACCAAAGGAGCAGATAATCCATACAAACTGCTTTCCGGCACGGGTAGAGAAATCAAAGAAGTCACGATCGCCATAGTCATAGCTGGCACCGCAAACGCTGAACCATCCGCCGACAATCAAAAGCAGATAGATACCAATCGTTACCCAATCCAGTGTTTTCCACAAACTATCGTTCCTCGTTACCATATAAGATGATTCTGTTACTGATTTCTTCTGCTCTTAACTCATTCTCGGGCGACAACTTCCCTTTCATATATTGTTCCATCATCAATGCACCGATCGGCACTCCATAAGTCGCTCCCCAACCTCCATTCTCTACATATACGGCAATGGCGATCTTAGGCTGGTTCATCGGAGCAAAGCCCATAAACACCGAATGGTCATGTCCGCGATTCTGCGCTGTTCCTGTCTTTCCGCAGGCTTCAAGTTCCGGCACCATCACGGACAGCATACGGCAAGTACCTCCGGTGGCAGCAGCACGCATTCCTTCTACCACAGATTCATAATGTCTTCGCTCTATGGTTGTGTTGCGTGGATGTCGATAAATGCTATCCAACTGCGCATCCTGAATTTCCTTCACAATATGTGGTGTTGTAAAATGTCCGCGATTGGCAATCGTTGCCCCTAAGTTAGCTATCTGAAGAGGGGTAGACAGAATTTCACCTTGTCCGATGGAGATACTGATGACCGTCAGTCCGTTCCAGTGTCCACGATAAGCCTTGTCATAAAATTGCGCGTTCGGTATCAAGCCCCGTTTCTCTCCGGGCAAATCAACTCCTAACTTATAGCCGAATCCCTGAGAAACCATGTGATCTTTCCAAACTGTGATGGCATTCTGCGGTGAACCGTACTTGCGATCGCCGAACATACGGAACAGCCCCCAACAGAAATAGGAGTTGCAAGAAGTCGCAATAGCCGGAATCAATGGCAAAGGTGAGCCGTGAGCATGACATCCCACTGTCAGACGCCCATAATGGAAACCACGAGAACAGGGGAAAGAAGGACTTTGCTCGGTAATGATTCCTTCTTGCAGGAAGGTCAGTCCCTGTGCCGTCTTGAAAGTTGACCCCGGAGGATAGACTCCCATCAACGCACGATTGAGCAACGGTTTCTGTTTATCGCGTTGCAGCATCAGATGGTTCTTGCCACGCTGACGACCAATCATCAGATGCGGATCATAATTCGGAGAAGAAACCAGACAAAGGATTTCTCCGGTTTCCGGTTCGATAGCTACGATACTTCCAATCTTATTTTTCAATAACCGTTCGCCTAATATCTGCAAATCGATGTCGAGACTCAGAGTCAGATTCTTGCCCGGAATGGAAGGACGGTCATACTCTCCGTCCATATAACGTCCCTGGATACGTCCATGCGCATCGCGCAACAGAATCTCTACTCCCTTTTCTCCACGCAGGTATTTCTCGTACGATCTTTCAACTCCCAGTTTTCCTACATAATCTCCGCGGATGTAGTATCCCTCTTCATCCGCCTCCATATCTTTAACGGATACCTCACCGATATCCCCCAAAGCATGGGCGGCAGCATTGTATGAATATTGCCGGATCGTACGCCGCTGAATATAAAAACCGGGAAACTTGAACAGTTTCTCCTGGAAGACACCGCACTCCTCCGCAGAGAGTTGTGACATGAACAGCTGGTTGGTATATCGGGAATATCCCGGATTGCGGCGGCGGTCTCTCATATCACTCATGATCTTAAGGAACTGAGCACGAGTAATGCCCAACGACTCACATAAATCGAGTGTATCCAGATTTTCGACCTCTTTCGGGACAAGAGTGATGTCATAGGCCGGCTGGTTGAATACCAGCAGTTTGCCGTTACGGTCGTAAATAGCACCCCGTGAGGGATATTGAATTTTATTCAGGAAAGCATTGCTGTCGGCATTCTTCTTGTAGTCGTCTGTCGTTATCTGCAATACAAAGAGGCGTATCAGATAAATCAACACAATAGTTAAAGCAATCCCCCCGATAACAAATTTCCGCTTTTCTAATCTATAGTCTTTTGCCATTCCTATCTCCTTATTCCTTCTACAGCAAGAATGCAGGTTAAAGTCAGAAGGGTGCACGAAATCACCCGCAATAACAACAGCCAGATGCTGGTAAATGAGAAGAACTCAATGCTGAGTAATGCCAGGCTATGGACAAAAACACTTGCCGTGGTATATTTCAGGAAAGGAGTGATGCCCATGCTCTTGAAAGAAGGGATGATACTGTCCAGATTGTCACGCGGAGTAAACAGGCGCAGCAAGGACGGACGAAGGAAAGCCAGCAGCACGGTTGCCGCAGCATTCATCCCCGGAGTATCGGCAAAGATATCAATGGTTAGTCCGAAGAAGAAAGCCCACAACATCAACTCATTCCGGGAAGTTCCGGAAGCGAATTTCAGTATAAAGTAAATGTAGAGAAAGGGAGTAGCATATCCGGCAATATGTACGTTATTCAGGATCAGTACCTGAAGAAGTACCAGCCCGATAAACCATCCGATTCTATGTATATAGGTAATTATCATTATTTCACAGCCTTATTTTCCAGTTCTTTCTGTTCCTGCTGACCGTTCCGGGCTATCACCCGCACATCACTCACCTTGCCGAAATCGGTAGCCAACTTGATTTTCAACAAATAAGACAATCCGTCGTGCGAATCGGACATATCATCGACTGTTCCTACCATAATTCCTTCAGGGAATACGGTAGAGAAGCCGCTTGTCACCACCGTATCACCCAGATTAAACTCTGCATGACGAGGCAAATCTTTCAGATACGCATAACGGGAATCTCCATGCTCCCACTTCAGATAACCAAAGTAGTCACTTCCGACAATCTTGCAACTAATATTTGACTTGCTGTTCAATACCGAAATCACGAGTGAATACGAAGAGGAGGTTTCATAGACAATGCCCACTATTCCGTTTCCGTCCACCACTCCCATTTCGGGACGGATGCCGGAAGAAGAACCCTGATCGAGCGTTATATAATTATCCGCCTGATTCAGACTGTTCTTAATGACGTGTGCCTTGAACAACCGATAATCTGTCAGAGGTATCTCCCTGATGCTGTTTACAGTGGCCGAATCAACCTGATGCTCCCGCAACGCCTTTTCCAGATTAGTGATCTGCTGTTCGAGCGCCATATTACGATCCAGCAAGTCTGCGTTGACCGATTTGAGATGGAAATAAGAGCTTATTCCTCCCGAAACTTCATAAACTGCCCCCACAACGACATTGGCAGATGTAAAAAAAGTACTCTGCTGATAGTTGTTGAACCGAAATAACAAAACAAAACTGGCTACCTCTAATACGATGAAGAGGAACCAGTAATTGTATTTCAAAAGGAAGTTTATTAAATTCCGCATGAATAATGATCCGTATTATTTATCTCATCAAGAAAGAGAAACGGTCTACATTCTTTAATGCCACACCCGTACCTTTGGCTACTGCGTGCAAAGGATCTTCAGCAATGTGGAAAGGTATGTTAATTTTATCTGTCAAACGCTTGTCCAGTCCGCGAAGCAATGCACCACCACCGGCAAGATAAATACCGTTGTGTACAATATCCGCATACAGTTCGGGCGGCGTATTTTCCAATGCACTCAGGATGGCTGTTTCAACCTTGGAGATGGATTTCTCCAGACAGTGAGCCACTTCCTGATAACATACGGGCACTTCCATCGGAAGAGCTGTAATACGGTTCGGTCCATGAACGATGTAATCTTCCGGAGCGTCATCGCCAAGCTCGGTCAGTGCAGCACCTACGTTGATCTTAATACGTTCTGCCATACGTTCGCTGACTTTCACATTATGCTGACGGCTCATGTACTCCTGGATATCCGCAGTCAGATCATCACCGGCGATACGGATAGAGTTGTTGGAAACGATACCTCCCAAAGAGATAACGGCAATTTCCGTAGACCCACCACCTATATCCACGATCATGTTTCCTTCGGGCGCTTCTACATCAATACCGATACCGATTGCCGCAGCCATCGGTTCGAATATCAGATAGACGTCACGCCCACCGGCATGCTCGGCCGAGTCACGAACGGCACGGAGTTCTACTTCCGTACTTCCCGACGGCACACCGATCACCATACGAAGTGACGGCGAAAACAAGTGATTACGAGTATTTACCTGTTTAATCAAACCGCGCATCATTTGCTCACAAGCATAGAAGTCGGCGATCACTCCATCCCTCAACGGACGAATAGTACGTATATTTTCGTGGGTCTTTTCGTGCATCAACTTCGCCTTTTCCCCAACGGCGATCATCTTATCTGTACGGCGATCCAAGGCCACAACCGAAGGCTCATCCACCACAATTTTCCCGTTTGTGATGATGATGGTATTGGCTGTCCCCAAGTCCATCGCTATTTCTTGTGTAAAAGAGAATAATCCCATTAATATAAAGTATTAAGTATTAAGTATTAGGTATAAAGTATCAGGTATAAAGTAGACTGCCTTATCCGCAAGGTTAATACTTAATACCTAATACTTAATGCCTGTTTTTAATGTTTAAAATGACGGATACCGGTGGTCACCATCGCCATACCGTGCTCGTTGCAGTAAGCAAAAGTAAGATCGTCTTTCACCGAGCCGCCCGGCTGGATGACTGCCGTAATACCTTCTTTGTCTGCTATTTCCACGCAATCCGGGAAGGGGAAGAAAGCATCTGAAGCCATTACCGCACCGTTCAGATCGAATCCGAATGATTTGGCTTTTTCAATCGCTTGTTTCAAGGCGTCTACCCGTGAAGTCTGTCCCACACCGCTTGCAAGAAGCTGTTTGCCTTTTGCCAGCACGATAGCGTTCGACTTGCTGTTCTTAACAATCTTGTTGGCAAACAACATATCTTCCACTTCTTCCGGAGTAGGAGCTTTGTCTGTCACAGTTCTCAGATCGGCAACCGTTTCAATATTCATATCTTTGTCCTGCACCAATACACCGTTCAGCAAAGCACGGAACTGTTTCTTCGGCAGTTTGGCTTCTTTGCGAACCAGGATGATGCGGTTCTTTTTCTGTCCCAGAATTTCGAGCGCGTCTACGTCATAGTCCGGCGCGATAATCACTTCGAAGAATATCTTGTTGATCTCTTCGGCTGCTGCCTTGTCAATCACTCCGTTAGTAATCAATACGCCTCCGAAAGCGGAAACGGGATCACCGGCCAACGCGTCTGTCCATGCTTCCAGTACAGTTGGACGAGAAGCCAGGCCACAAGCATTATTATGTTTCAGGATAGCGAAAGTCAAATCTTCGTATTCGTCGATCAGATCAACGGCAGCATTGATGTCCAGCAGGTTGTTATAAGAGATTTCCTTACCGTGAATCTGATCGAACATAGCGTCCAGATTTCCGTAGAAATAACCTTTCTGATGAGGATTTTCACCGTAACGGAGTTGCTTCTGGTTGTTTACCGAACAACGGAAAGCAGAACCTTCGCCGGCATCGAAATAATTGAAGATAGCTGAGTCGTAGTGAGAAGAAACGGCAAACGCTTCTTTTGCCATCCAGCGACGTTCTTCGAGTGAAGAAGTAGCGCCATGTTCCATCAGCATATCCAGCAATGGCTTATATTGTGCCTGAGAAGCCACGATGATGACATCGTTATAGTTCTTGGCAGCAGCACGAATCAAAGAGATTCCACCTATATCGATTTTTTCAATGATGTCTGCTTCGGATGCGCCGGAAGCCACGGTAGCTTCAAACGGATACAGGTCGACAATAACCAAATCTATTTCGGGGATTTCATACTTTTCAATCTGTTGAATATCCTGTTCCAGGTCACGACGGCAAAGGATACCTCCAAAAATCTTCGGATGTAATGTCTTCACTCTACCACCAAGGATTGAAGGATAAGTGGTCAAATCTTCCACTGCCTTACAAGGATATCCTAGTGATTCAATAAACTGACGAGTTCCACCTGTTGAGAGAAACTCGACTCCTTCTTCGTAAAGTTTGGTAATAATTTCGTCCAAACCTTCCTTATGGTATACAGATACCAATGCAGTTTTTATTCTTTTAGACTCTGACATTGAATTGCTTATTAAGTATTTGGTGTGCAAAGTTACGAAATATTGTTTATCGTACGTAATAAATAAGGTGTGAATTAATAAAAAAAAGCGTTGACTGTTCCTGTTGGAAAGTCAACGCTCCTTCGCATATATAGTTTCTAATCAAAATCTATTACCAGATAGACACTCGTTTGTCCTTCGCTACGAACATAGGATCATGTTCTGTGATATTGAATGCTTCGTACCAGTTCTGGATATGAGGCAATGCTCCGTCCACACGCCATTTTCCTAAAGAGTGAGGATCGAGTTTGGTCAGTCGGAGAATCTCTTCCGGACGGATGTGTCCTGCCCATACATTAGCATAAGCGAGGAAGAAACGTTGTTCGGGAGTGAATCCGTCAACAACTTCCAGCGGTGCTGTTTCCATTGCTTTCTTGAAAGCTGCGAAAGAAACCTGCAAGCCACCGTGGTCGGCAATGTTCTCTCCCAAAGTCAGTTCACCGTTACCATGTACACCGGGAGCCACCTCTATGCTGTCAAAGAAGTTAACCATTACCTGAGCACGTTCTTCGAACTTTTTAGCATCTTCTTCTGTCCACCAGTCTTTCAAGTTACCATCCTTGTCGTATTGACGGCCCTGATCGTCGAATCCGTGAGTCATTTCATGGCCGATTACCACACCGATAGCACCATAGTTCATCGCATCGTCAGCGTTCATATCGAAGAACGGAGCCTGCAGGATAGCGGCTGGGAAACAGATTTCGTTGGTTGTCGGGTTATAGTAAGCGTTCACCGTCTGAGGTGTCATCAACCATTCGTCCTTGTCGACCGGCTTACCGGCTTTCGCGATCATGTCATTGAAATCCCATTGGCTGGCACGCTCGATATTTGCCCAATAAGAGTCGTCTTTGATCTCCAGAGCAGAGTAATCTTTCCATTTATCCGGGTAACCGATCTTTACATGGAAAGTAGCCAGTTTCTCTAATGCTTTCACCTTTGTCGGTTCGCTCATCCATTCCAGCGCTTTGATACGTTCGCCCAGAGAAGTCTGCAGGTTCTTCACCAATCCAACCATACGTTCTTTGGCAGCGGCAGGGAAGTATTTTTCGACATACATCTGTCCTACTACTTCACCCAAAGAGCCGTCTACAGTGCTTACTGCACGTTTCCAACGAGGCTGCATTTCTTTCTTGCCGGACATTGTTCTGCTATAGAAGTCGAAGTTTTGTGCCACGAAATCATCACTAAGGAAAGAGGCTGCGGCATCGATCAAATTCCATTGAAGATAGAACTTCTGGTCTTCAAGAGGCACTGTATTAATAACATCGGCAACTTCCTTCATGGCTGCAGGCTGACCGATATTCACTTCTTTCAAGTCATTCAGTCCCGAAGTAGTGAAATAAGCATCCCAGTTGAAAGTAGGGAAGTTCTTTTTCAGCGTTTCCATATCCATCTTATTATAGTTGGCATGCGGATCACGCAATTCTACTTGTGAACGGGCAGCTTTGGCAAGACGTGTTTCGATGTTCATCACAGCCACCATTGCTTTCTGTGCGGTAGCTTCGTCATAGCCGGCCAACTGGAACATTTTAACGAGGTGCTCCTTATATTTATCGCGGATACTCTTTGTCTGCTCGTCATTCTCCAGATAGTAGTCACGCTGTCCCATTCCGAGACCGCCCTGATAGGTCTGAACCATGTTCATAGAGCTGTTCATATCATCCGCACTAACAAACATGGTAAAGTAAGGACGTATTCCTTTCTTCTGACTTTCGGCAATGTAAGTGTAAATCTCTTCTTTATCTTTGAGCGCATCGATAGCCGCCATTTCTTCTTTGATCGGAGCTGCTCCTTCTTTGTTCAGCTTCACGCTGTCCATAGCGATGTTATAAAGATCACCCACTTTCTGGGCAGCACTGCCCGGAGCGTTGTCTTTCTTTGCAGCCAGTTCTGCAATCAGTTCTTTCAACTGTTCGCGGCTTTTCTCGTGAAGCATATCGAAAGAGCCGAAGCGTGAATACTCGTCTGTCAGCGGATGACTTTCAATCCACCCACCGCAGGCATACTGATAAAAACTTGTACCCGGCATTGCCGTGGTATCCAGATTAGCAAGGTCGATACCGGACGTTAGTACGGCCTCTTTCTTGCTATTACATCCTGTTGTCATAAGGCATACGGCAAGAATTGGTAAATACTTGGTTACTTTCATATTATATAATAAATTAGTTTTTCACTTCTTCCAGTTCCATCGAAACCCGTTCCCACTCTTCAACGGTGGTATCCAATTGCTGTTTCAGCTTCTGATGCCGTTCATACAGTTGCATATCCGATGCTCCTTCCGGGGTTGCCATCTTTGCTTCCAGAATGGCGATTGCCGATTCCGTTTCTTCAATCGAAGCCTCACAGTCCGCCACCTGGCGTTCCAACTTCTTTATCTTCTTATTGAGTTCCTTCTGCGCTTCATACGAGAGTCTGTTCTCCGAAGGTTGCTCTGTATCCGCTTCGTTTCCTTTGGCAGATGTGGTAGGAGAAGTAGAGAGAGAAACTCCTTTCTGAAGTTCATTCAGGCTGTCGATCTTCTTCTTTTGCAGGAAATCGTAAATACCGCCAAGATGTTCTTTCACTGTTCCACCACCGAACTCATATACTTTAGTCGCAAGTCCGTCCAAAAAATCACGGTCGTGGCTGACAAGTATCACTGTTCCGTCAAATTCGCGGATAGCTTCTTTCAGTACATCTTTGGAACGCATATCCAGATGGTTGGTAGGTTCGTCCAAAATCAGGAAGCTCACCGGTTCCAGCAGCAACTTAATCATAGCCAGACGAGTACGCTCTCCACCGGAAAGTACTTTCACTTTTTTATCCGAAGCCTCTCCGCCAAACATGAATGCACCCAAAATGTCACGTATCTTCAACCGGATATCTCCTGTCGCCACACGGTCGATCGTATCAAATACCGTCATGTTTTCATCCAGCATCTGCGCCTGATTCTGTGCAAAGTAACCGATCTGCACGTTATGCCCGATCGTCAGTTTACCATCAAAATCAATCTCGCCCATGATACATTTCACTAACGTAGATTTACCTTCTCCGTTCTTTCCGACAAATGCGACTTTTTCTCCTCTGTTGATCGTCAGATTCACATCATGGAAAACAACGTGCTGTCCGTATGCCTTGCGTACGTCTTCACAGATAACCGGATAATTCCCGCTGCGGCTGGCAGGAGGAAATTTCAGACGGAGGGAAGAGTTGTCTTCCTCATCGACCTCGATACGGTCTATCTTTTCCAGTTGTTTGATACGACTCTGCACCTGTACGGCCTTGGTTGCCTTATAGCGGAAACGTTCGATAAAGTCTTCCGTATCCTGTATCTGCTTCTGCTGATTCTCATAGGCACGGAGCTGCTGCTCACGACGTTCTTTACGTAATACGACAAACTCATCGTACTTCACTTTATAGTCATAAATCTGACCGCAGGTAATCTCGATCGTACGGGTAGTTACATTATTAAGGAAAGCACGGTCGTGGCTGACCAGCACAACAGCATTGGCACGGGTAGACAGAAAGTTCTCCAGCCATTGTATACTCTCGATATCCAGATGGTTAGTCGGCTCATCAAGGAGCAGCACATCCGGACGACGGAGCAAGAGCTTCGCTAGTTCGATACGCATACGCCAGCCGCCGGAGAATTCGGAAGTCGAACGGTTAAAGTCTTCCCTGCTAAAGCCCAATCCCAACAGGGTACGTTCTATTTCCGCCTGAAAATTGGTTCCTCCCATCATCAGGAAGCGGTCGTTTTCGTGTGTGAAGCGGTCTATTAACTGGTGGTATTCTTCGGATTCATAGTCGGTGCGGTCGGCAAGCTGCTGATTCATCCGTTCAAGGTTTGCCTGAAGTTCGAAAATATGCTCGAAAGCGAGTTCTGCTTCCTCCATCACCGTGCGGACATCCGAAAGGATCATGACTTGCGGCAGATAGCCGATTGTTACATCTTTAGGGCCGGCTACCACTCCACGGGTCGGGTTTTGCAGACCTGCCAATATTTTCAACATAGTCGATTGGTTAGTGATAGTTATTGTTTGTAATACATATTCTCCTAATCCTATATTTTCATCTCTAGTTCCAACCATATTATTAGGAGTATTTACATAATTATATACTTGAATACTATCTAATGCTTCTTCATCAACTGGAACTCCTAAATCTTCAGTCATTTCAAAATTAACTTCAAATCCTGGAGTTACTTTTACCTTATAGTCTTCTACCTCTCCAATAGGATTATATCCTTCTGCATTATTATACTCAGTATCTTTTAATAGAGAATATCTAGCTCTTAGTAAATGTGTTATATCTTTACTATAAGAATATTTACTATTTCCACTATGATCTGTTCCTAATATATTACCTATTCTAACAGACAATCTATTAGCTTCATCTACAGCATTTTCAAAAGTAGTTTGTCCATTTACAACAAATAAAGTATTATCATTATCTTCTATCATATTTGGTGTTAATTTACCTCTAGTTAATGTAGTCCAAGATGTATTATTTTTAGGTGTTAAATAAAATCTTATATATCCATCTTCACCTGGCATAACTGGAATTAGGTTATTAAAATTATTATAAAGAACTACTACCTTATCTTTTTCAATTTCATTAGGAGTTACAATCTCTTTAAATTCATTTTCTCCACCTACTGTTATTCCGCTATACTTTGGTAAAGATAATCCATTATCTACAGAGAACTCATCCTTTGAATCTTCTTCTGTTGAAACACTATCTCCTAATTTAATTAAATGATTTACATTATTCTCAGAAGTTAAGTCTTTTATTACCTGCTCTCTGTCAACAACTTGAACTCTTGTTATATCTCTATCAATAACTGAGGCTACATAATGTCTTGAAGTTTCATTTTTATAATGATTACTTCCATAGTCTTTTTCAAGTTTTCTAGTAACAGTATCAAATGAATCCTCTTTGCCTGTATACCCCTCTATATAAATTTTTCCAGAAACTGATCCATTACCTTCAACTAAAACCTTAGCTCTAAATTTTAAATAAACAGCTTTATGATATTCTAATTTTTTAAGTGGAATAATATATTTTTTAATATTATTTCCTATATCTTCTTTTTGTATTTTTCCTATATAAGCCTCTGCAGTCTTAGCTTCTAAATACTCAACTTGGTTATTAACTATACCTATATCCTCTTTAGCTGTAATATTATTATTAAGAAAAACTTGTAAAGTTGAAATATCTAACTCTTCATTTTCTAACTCTACAATAATATTTACTTCTGCAGTTTGATCTAATATAGTAAAGTTATGTATTCTAATTAATTCTATAAACTCTTCTCCAGGAATAAGGTGTCCATCATGATATCCAGCTCTTTCTCCTGAAAGCCAGTTTCTGATTTAGCTATAAAATCAGTATTAACTCCTCCTCTATCTACTTTTATTCCTAAATCTTGAATAAAGCTATCTTCTCCTGATAAGTTTGAATGATGTAATACTGTTTTCTCTATTAATCCATCATCGCTATAAAGTTCTGTTGAATCATTTCCATACTCTTTATTTATAGAATCAACAAATCTAGCCTCTACTCCTGCAGCTAGTTTTACTACATAGTCCTCTATTTCACCTGTTCTTCCAACTCCATCTTCACTTAATAAATCATCTTTATCAAGAGTATATCTTACTCTCATTAGTTGATATGTATTTGGTTTATCTGGAGTTTGAACATATATTTCATTAGCTACTCCACCTTTTACCTTAACAGATTCCAAAGCTGACTCATCTGCAGTAGTTTGTTCTCCAGTAAGTATATCTACAACATTTTTAGAATTATTCCAATCAGCATTTACTAAACTTGCAGAATTAGTTGTTCCTATTGTTGTCATCTGAATTCTTATATATCCATCATGACTAGGATGAACAATTATTTTATTTTTGTAGTTATTGTTTAAAGTTTTTAGTTTTTCCCCTCTTAGAGCTACTCCATGTTCATCAGGATCAATATCTTTTGATGGAGTTGGAACATCTTCAAAAGCTAATATTTTATCAGTAAGCTTTCCTTCATCTTCTTTCGTTCCTGGAATTATATAAGTCCACTCTTTACCTTGATTTCCAAGCTCTATAAACTTACCATCTAATTTTGCTAGATAATGTCTTTGAGCTGTGGATATCTTATTGTTTTGAGCTCCTGCTCCACTTCCATAGTCTCTTAACATTTTTACACTATGTTTTCTCAATTTGACTATCTCATCTGATGACTCTGGCTCTTCTTCATCTACATAGATTTTTTCTACAAGTTTCCAATCGTCAATATTTTTTCCAGAATTAATATATTCCTTATTTTTTCTACAAACTCTATATAGATAGTTTGTTTACTTTCTAAGTTTTTAATATTAATTTTGTAAACATTATCTTTTAAATCCTCTAAAATAGATGTATCAACCTTGCTAATTGAAACTTCAGGTACTCCTTCAGAACTATCATTGACTATAACTTTTATATTAGTTCCATTATTATCTCCAGTTAAACTTGTTAACTCTCCAAGATTTGTTGTAAAATAGAAATATTTTTCAGCTTGTGGATAATCAATAGGGTTAATAATTTTAATTCTGTGCTTTATATACTCACCTTTTCCTATATAACCATCTGCTTTTCCACCTTTTATTTTAGTTTCCTCTCCAGAAGGTATATTTGTAGCTTCCCAACTATCCTCTGTATTTGTTGTTCTATCTACACTCCAAGTATTATGATAGAATCCTAAATCCAATGGCTGATAAAAGTCTTCATCACTTGTACCTACAGTTGTAACAGATTTATCCTTATGATCTTCATGTTCACTATCAAATCTTACATCTAATCCCCTTATAACTTTTAATTTATACTCTTCTATCTCTCCTGTTCTTGAATATAAATCATTTTTATGAAGAGCATATCTTATTCTTAAATATTTATATCCTTCATTTAAGTTACCCGAATTTTCTAAGTATTTTGTTAGATTAGGTATATCTAATAGTATAAATCCTCCATTTTCATTATCAACTTCTTCTACTCTAACAATTTTATTCTTACTATCTTGAAGATTTTCTACACTATTTTTAAGATACTGGTATTTATCAATTAAAATCTCAGAGTATTTTGTATCAGTAGAAGTATCATCTCCAGTATCTGATAGCCATACAGAGATATATCCATCATGTGAAAGCTTAATAGGAATTTTATTTACAAGATTATTATATAAATACCCCTCATCTGCATTTTCATTTAATGGCATAATTGTATGTGTTATGAAGTCTAATCCATCATTTTCAGTTCCAAAAGAAGTTTCTTGTTCTCCCTCTTCAAAAATATTTTTTCCTAATCTGTAATAAGGTTTTTGTATCTTTATTGCTGAAGAATGCATAGGTAGATTTTCTCTTACTGTGTAGTGTCTCACTCCACTAAACTCATCACTAGTATCACCATTTAGAAGCTTTCTTCCATAATCTCTCTTCATTGGAACATTTTTATTTGCTTTTCCTTCCTCAGAAGAAATAGAATCATCTTTCTCATTAACTTTATCTTGACTATCTCCATGTCCATAATACACATAATCACTTAAATGCCAATTTTCTCTAGCATAAAGAGTTTTATCAGAATCTTCAATATCAGGACTTCCATCTTTAATTCCTTCAGCTCTTACTTTTTGTTTAATTAGTATCTCTACTTTTTCACCTTTTAATTCTTCAATATTATTAGGAATATTACTATCTTTAAATTCTATTCCATCTATATAATTAAGAGTTAATTGATATTTAGAGTCGCTGTTTGATTTTGAAGTATTCTTTTTAAAGGTTATTATTCTATTAGGATCATTCCCTATATAATAACTAGAATTAATTAAAGTTGTTGTTCCATCAGGATTTACTTTCTTAATTTCCCAGAAAGCAGTATCCACTTCTCCAATATCTGTTCCATAGGTTATTTTTATATCTCTCTGTTTAATTGGAGTTAAATTTTCTATTATTACCTTACGAATAATATCCTCTCCTGGTACAACATTTCCATCTCTATAACCAACTCTATTTTCAATATATTGATTTTCTTTTTCTATCAATGTTCTTTCATTTAAAAGTTGGGCTTCTAATGGTAATCCTAAATCTTCAAATTCTGGTGATAATTCTACAGTTATTCCCTCTTTATATACAACTGTATAATCTTCCACTTCTCCAGAAGAGGCAGGTCCTATAGGTTTTTCTACATCAAAACCATTATAAGAGTATCTGATACGTAATCTTAAATTACTATTAATTTCTCCCTCTGGTGCTTTGAAGAAAAGTAAATTTTTATTTTCAACAGTAGTAGCTTGAGTGTAATATAGAAGTCTATTATTAGTTTTATCTTCTCCATTTTCATCATAAATACTATCTAAATTTAACTCAATTGGAATTCCTTCCCAATTTATTCCAGTATCTCCATTTTCTTGAGATAATTCTGCCCATAAACTTATTTTTCCTTTATGATTAATATCAAGTGGAACAACATTCCAGAAGCCAGAATAGATAATAGGTTTATCTTCCACTTTTGAAAATTTCATTCCATTATCACGAGAATTATCTTCCTCGTTTGGAGAGTTTTCAGTAGTATAACTATCTCCTAGACTCATAATTTCTCTCTCAGAATTTCCTACTGCATTCAATTTTGCTGAATAATGTCTAGCTTCTGTTTTATTACCTAGATCTCTATTCATTGGTATCTTAACTATTTTATTTTTAGTATCACCAGACTCAGCCCCTGTAACATTATCTTTTTCTTGATATATAAGCTCATTTTGAATTTCAAAACTTCTTCCATCATCCTCAACAAAATCATCTACTATATGTTGCCTTAGGTGAATTTTTAAAGTTTCTTTAGCAAATATCTTATCTACAATAATCTCATAATATTTATGATTAACTTCAGGAGTTATTCCTTTCTTACTTAAATCCTCTTGAGATAGCTCTACAACTCTTATCCTATGCTCTCCATCAGTTGGATTTGTAGGATATGAAAGTTCTAAATTATCTTCTACTCCATAAATAGGAGGCACCCAACTTGTAATTTTATTTTGGAATTCATAATCTGGTATGTTGTTTCCATTTAAATCAACCCCACCACTAGACTCAATCCAGATAAAATTACTGTTGTTATCATTTCCATTTTCATCTAATCCAGTAGTTTCTAAGTATCCATTATTTATTTTTACAATTATACTATTATCATCTGGTTCCGTAAATCCATTTTGCATCAATGGAGTTAAGTTCTTTATTTTTAAAATTGTTGTTACAATTTCATTATGAGAAACATTTCCATCTTCTACTCCTATTCTAGTTACTTTTTGCTCCTCTTCAGTTTCTTCATTATATGAATGAATTGGCCTAACTATTTCTCCAGCTCTTATAAAGTATTTATCTGCATTTACTCCTAAGTCTATCATCTCAGGTTCAAATTCAATACTAAGTCCTGAAATAATATCAGCATAATAATCTTCTATTTCCCCTACATGAGCAGTTCCTAATGGTGATAATATCCCTTTATCTGTAGAAAGAATATCATTCTCATCTATTGAGTATCTTATTCTAATTATTTTTCTTTTTCCTAGATAGTTTGGTATTGCAACATATAGAGGCTGCTCATTTATTCCTGTACTCTCAACATTGACTGAATCACCAGTTGATGAAAAATGATAATATCCTTTTAAGAAGTTATACTCACTATAATTTCTTAAGGCTTCTTCTTTTTTAGATTTAAGCATATCTTTATTATTATCTAAATCACTAGTGTCCCAAAATCCATTATTTTCAGTAGAACTATTATTCATCCAAAGTGTTGTATATCCTGAGAATATTGGTTTTACTCTTATTCTATTTTTTAGATTACTATATAAAACAGAACTTCCATCTGTATTACTTAAATCAAATAATACTCCATTATCTCCTTTATCAAAATCATTTACACTATATTTAGGGTATACTATAAAGTTATTTGCAGTTCCTTGATCTCCTAGTCCAATAACCTTTTCCCCATCATCTGTATTTTGAATAGTTACTATATAGTGTCTTCCTTCTTCTTTAAACAGTTGTTCTCTTTCATAAATTCCTGTTATAAATCCACTTCCATAATCTCTATTCATATCTATATCTGTCTTATCAACTTCTTCAGTATCAACATATAAAGCATCAAGCATTTTCCAATTTATTTCATCTTCTCTAACCATCTTACCTTGAAATTTTGTATATAAAATCTCATCTGCACCTATTCCTGGAACATTATTAGCTTCATTAGGATATATAGTTATTCTATAAAGATATCTTGTTTCTCCATTTTCAGTTTTACTTCCTACATATTTAATTGTAGCATCTCTTTGCTCAATATCTTTCAAAGGAATATAAGCACTGTTAGTTATTTCTTCATCTCTTTTGAACAAAGGAAGCTTCATTTCTGTATCAGTATTTCCTTCTAGAGAATTTCCGTTTTCATCTAAGACATTTCCAATTACTGTACTATATATAAAACTAATCTCATCTTGATCTGTTCCAGTTAAATTTTTTATTCTTACCATGTGTTCATATTTTTCATCAGGAATTAAGATCTTTTGTTATTTCTCCCTTTTCATCAGTTCCTACTTTAATTGTTAATCCTAAGTTATAAGTATAGTCAAATGTTACATCTAAACCACGCTCTATCTTTATTGGATAATCATTAGTTTGTCCACTTCTTGCTGAGGAATTAGCATCTTCAATATCTTCCATATCAAGAGCATATCTTATTCTCAGATACTTATTTTCATATTCCTCTTCATCTAGACTACGTAAATCACCAAATTTAACTCTTAATCCTGTATCTTCTTTATCCTCTTCAGCGCCAGAACTTTGAGTTGGTAATTTTTTTACAGGTCCCACATTACTCTTAAAAGTATGATTTATATTCGAATGATTTTCCTTATCTTTTAATTCTATTCCATAAATATTATTAGAATCACTTGAACTCTCATCTCCTACCCAGAAATTTCCATTATTTATCCAAAAGCTTGCATATCCCTGGTGAGTAGCTCTTAGAGTGATTTTATTTATCATATTATTATAAATTATAGGTTTTCCTGTTGAATCATCAAATTCATTAAACTCTATTCCTCCTTCTTCTCTAAGAGGATCATTCGATATAATATCGCCATTTGATGTCTGAAGACCATTTTGAGTTGGTTGATGTTCATTATCCACTGCTTGTTCTAAAGAGATATAACCTGAGTTTATTCCTTCACGTAATAAATAGTTTCTTGCTTCTTTAGTTGGGTCAGATTCTAAATATCCACTTCCATAATCTCTTAGCATTACTGGTAATGTCTCCGTATCTTGAACATCTCCATTTATAATAAGCTTATGAATTACTCTCCAATCTTCATAATAATTGTTGTTTATATCTTCATCTACAACTTTAAACCACAATCTAATTTTTAAGATTTCATTATTTTCAACCTTTGGAATAGTAATATTATATAGATATCCCTCTCCATATCTACTTCCAGCACCTATTTTTTCCTCTGTAATAGTAAGGACTTTATCTAGATTTTCGCCCCCTTCAACCACTCCTGATGAATTAGAAAGTAACTTATCCCCGGTTACTACTGTTCCACCTTGACTTGTATCACTTCCTCCACCATTTTTATACTCATAAACTTCATAGTAGACAGCTCCCTCTTTCTCTATATTATATTCAGGAGGATCTATAAATTTTTCTGGAGTCTGAATTGAAGTTTCAAATCTACCATTTGCTTCAGCTACATATAATCTAGAAATATTACTATATATTTGAAGCGGTGCATTTTTGTGCTCTTCATCTTTATCTAAGTTTTCAGTAGTAAAATCAATATAATATACTTCTCCTAATTGATATTTATCATCTTCTTTTCCAACTCTACTTCCTAATTTAGTATCAGAATATTCTGAATAAACCCCCAAATCTTTTTTAGCTATAAATCCAGTCTCTAATGGTTTTACATAAACAACCATGTCTTGTACCTCTCCTGTACTAGCAGGAGTTGATGGCTCTTTAATCTCTTCTGGATCTACTGCATATCTAAGTCTAAGCACTCTATCTCCTTCAGGAAGTTCAGGAATATATAAATAAATTTTATTTATTCCAGGTGTTACTTTATATACATACTCATTTATTTCTTCATTTTCTTCTTCAGAACTAGAAACTTTTTCTGAAGATGTTTTTTCTACTGTTTCTTCAAAAGGTCTTACCTTTAACTTTGAATTTTCCCAAGTTCCTGTTTCTGGACTAGTATAAACATATTTTGTTCCTTCTACACTATCTCTATTCATAAAGAAAGTTATATATCCAGAGTGGCTTACTTTAACTTCAAGAGGGTTATCTATTCCAGAGTATAATAGAATATACTTATTTGTTGTATCAACAATTGTATTATTTATAGTTTT
>OGGR01000573.1_pt1 | contig 21837 bp, 19 predicted proteins | sample 1571321 | NCBI WGS metagenome assembly OGGR01 (sample SAMEA2582048, study PRJEB24529) | metagenome | biome: Human gut stool | place: China | collected 2011 | reverse complement strand
CAGGAACGGATCTTGTAAAGATTGCCCCTTAGCCATTCTCTCTTTTCCTTATATGTATGCTTGTTTTGTACTCAGAACCTTACGATTCTTAAAAATTACGCACGATACCGTTCAATTGTACACGTTCAGTCCAGGCTAGCACCAACAACCTGTAATACTTTGTTGAACGCTTGTTCAGGTTGTTCACTGTCTAACCAGTGAATACCTTCCCAACCGCGCAGCCAGGTAACCTGACGTTTAGCTAACTGTCTCGTGGCGCAAACACCTCGATAAACCATTTCATCATACGGGATCTCGCCATTAAGGTAAGACCACATCTGGCGATATCCGACACAACGAATGGAAGGCATATCCGTATGCAAATCTCCCCGGGCAAAAAGCGCCCGCACTTCTGCTTCAAAACCTGAAGCCAACATCTGATGAAAACGCTGTTCTATGCGCTGATGGAGCAGTTCACGGCTCGCCGGGGCGATGGCGAACTGGTGCACCTTGTACGGCAGAGCATCACCTGACGTTTGCGTCAGCTCCGTTAAAGTTTTACCCGAAATGAAAAAAACTTCCAGTGCTCGGGAAAGTCTTTGCGGATCATTTGGATGAATACGCGCTGCGGCAACGGGATCTATTTCCTGTAGCTGCTGGTGTAACGCGTTCCATCCCTGCTCTGCGGCCTGTTGCTCAATCCGCGCTCTGACCTGCGGATCTGCCGAAGGCAAAGGCGACAATCCTTCCAGCAACGCTTTGAAATACAACATTGTTCCGCCAACCAGTAGCGGAATACGCCCGGCCGCAACGATATCAGCCATCTCTGCCAGCGCATCGCGACGGAAATCCGCCGCGGAATAAGCCTCGGCCGGGTCCAGAATATCCAGCAGGCGATGCGGCGCAGCGCTCAGCTCCGCGGCATCGGGCTTGGCCGTACCGATATCCATCCCTCGATAGATTAGGGCTGAATCAACGCTAATCAACTCTACTGGCAAAACTTTACGCAGGGCGATAGCCAATGCGGTTTTACCAGAGGCCGTCGGGCCCATTAAAAATATTGCCTTAGGCAGGCTTGCCTCGGTTACATTACTCATCTTTCAGGGCATTCATCGCCGAATGTAAATCAACAGGTTGTAACAGGCCACCCGGCGGCGCTTTAACCAGCTGCGGACATAAACGCTCGATATCCGCCAGGACGGCAATCGCCTGCGCCATATTCCACTGCGCATGTTCGCTCGCCAGATTACGCGCTATCCACTGAGCAATATTGTCGGCGTCGCATGTTTTTTGCTGCGCCAGGTAGCCTATCAGTTCAGGAATCAAGATTTGTAAATTTTGTTGTCTTAAGGGTAAAGGCACTGCGCGGATCGTCACGTAGTGCGCATCGGACTGCAGTTCAATACCGACTTCTGCCAGCGCCGACTGCGCCTGCTCAAGCGCGTCCTTTTCTGCCCCGGACACTTTTATCCGCAGCGGGATAAGCAGCGGCTGGGCACAGACTGCCTCCGCGCCCGGCGTTAGCTGCGCCTGGCGTAGCCAGCGCTCGGCAACCGGCAGGGCCAGCAGCGCAAGCTTGCCATCGCGCTCCAGCAGCGCACAGTCGTTATCGACGATCGTCAGCACGCGGCCAAAACTTTGGCTATGGCCTGCCAGGCCTTCCGCTACCGGCGCAGGAGATTTTGGTTTTCGCTCCGCGGCCGGAGTATCCAGCAGTTGGCGATAGAGCGCCCCCTGCTGTTTTTGATAACCTGGCTGCGCATGCGGCCAGCCGGCTCCGCCAGATGACCCCGTGGCAGCGGATTCTCGCGAGCCGCCGGTGCTGGTATTAAAGCGCGGCGCGACGGGCTCGTCACGATAACGGGGAGCGGCGGTTTCACGCGCGACGGCGGGCTGGGCAAAATGATTGCCGCCTGCCGCAATGCGGTTTTCAGGTACCTGACGCGACGCGGGTTCTGCGCCCTCTTCTGCCAGAGGAGCGTTCAGCTGCTGCTGCAGAACGCTTAGCACGCCTTGATAGATAAAATCGTGCACCAGGCGCGACTGATGAAAACGCACCTCATGCTTGGCCGGGTGCACGTTCACATCCACCTGATGCGGATCTATCTTCAGGTACAGCACAAAAGCGGGCTGCTGATCGGCGCCCAATTTGTCTTCGCAGGCCTGACGGATCGCGTGATTAATCAGGCGATCGCGCATCATCCGTCCGTTGACATAGCAATACTGAATCTCCGCCAGCGTCGGATTGGTATGCAGAGGATCGGCCACCCAGCCGCTGAGGGTCAGGTCGCCGTGCTGCCACTCGATAGCCAGAGCATGTTCGAGAAACGGCAAACCGCAGATTGCGCCCAGACGCCGTTCGCGCTGGCCATCCTGCGATACCGCCCGGTACTGGCGCACGGCCTTTCCGTTGTGGCTGAGGTTAATGGTCACGTCAAAGCGCGCCAGCGCGATGCGCCGTACGATCTCGTCGATATGGCCAAACTCGGTTTTCTCAGTGCGCATAAACTTGCGCCGGGCGGGGGTGTTATAAAACAGATCCAGTACTTCCAGCGTCGTACCCACAGGGTGGGCCGCCGGCTTCACGGTTACTGCCTGATCGCGTCCTTCGGCATAGGCCTGCCAGGCCTCCTGCTGATCCTCGGTACGCGAGGTCAACGTCAGGCGAGCGACTGAGCTGATACTGGCCAGGGCTTCGCCGCGAAAACCGAGGCTAATTATCGCTTCAAGATCATCAAGCGAAGCAATTTTACTGGTCGCGTGGCGAGCCAGCGCCAGCGCCAGCTCGTCTTTTTTAATGCCGCAGCCGTTATCGCGGATGCGGATTAACTTCGCGCCGCCGCGCTCAATATCAATATCGATGCGCGTCGCCCCGGCATCGAGGCTATTTTCCACCAGCTCTTTAACCACCGACGCCGGTCGTTCCACCACTTCACCTGCGGCAATCTGGTTGGCGAGCTGCGGCGGTAGAACCTGAATCGGCATGGCCGTCTCCTTAATTTAACAGCGTCCCATCTGACGAACCTGCGCTGGCAGTCTGCGCGGCTGCCCCGCGCGGCGCGGATTGTAGAGGATGTTGCATAAAGTAGTTACGCAGACCGTTATAAATGGCCTCTGCGACCTGCTGTTGATAAGCATCGCTCCCCAGCAGCCGCTCTTCGCCGTTATTACTGATAAACCCCGTTTCCACCAGGATTGACGGGATATCCGGCGAGCGCAGTACGCCGAGGCTGGCATGTTCAGGACGACGCTTATGTAAATCGCCGATCCGCTGCAGCTGGCTCAGCACGTTAGTCGCCACATCATACCCGACGCGCTGGGAATGGCCGAACTGTAAATCCAGCACCGCCTGGCTCAGGTAAGGGTCCGACTGGCTGTTGGCCAGCACATCGCCTGCACCGCCCAGCAGTTCGGATTGTTTCTCATGTTGCTCGAGCCAGCCGGCCATTTCGCTGTTCGCGCGACGGTTGGAAAGCACCCAAACCGATGCTCCGGTAGCATCGCGATTCGGTGCAGCGTCGGCGTGAATCGAGACAAGGAAATTGGCGTTTTGCTTACGCGCGACGTCAGAACGCCCCATTACTGAAATGAAATAATCGCCGTCGCGCGTCAGTACGGGTTTGAACTGAGGATCGGCATTCAGCAACGCGCGGAGCTTACGCGCAATCGCGATGGTCACATTCTTCTCTTTAGTGCCGTTCGGACCAATCGCTCCGGGATCCTGGCCACCGTGACCGGCATCAATGGCGATAATCACTTTATCGTCGCTAGAAACGGTACGTGCCGCAGGACGCGTTACGCTGGTCGTACTGGTCACCGCAGTCAGGCGGTCGTTATCGGCTTTAAACGGGTTGCGCGCCGGCTCGCTCGGACGCACGGGCTGCGCCACGGGCCGTTCTGCCTGTTTCACCACGACACGCGGTGGCGGAGGCGGAGGCGGAGGCGGTTCATCGGCATTAATCGTAAACACCACGGTATAGTTAGAACCGTTCTGCTGTTTCACCGCGCGCGTTTTGCCGTCGGCGGTTAAATCCACCAACAGACGCAGCGACTGGGTATCCTGCGGCGCTCCGGAACGAATGCTTTTTACCAGATTATTGCCGCTAAACTGCAGCGGCAAGCCCTGGAGTACGCCGCTCTGTTTGATATCCAGCGCGACGGTGCGTTTGCCCTGCGGGCTAAACGAATATTCAGGGTCGCCGATAAAACTTATGGTAATACGGGCCTGCCGATCGCCATTTGAGACCTGGATATCGGATAAACTTGCCGCTGTGGCCTGAATGCTGAACAGCATCAGTGCGGCGGTCAGCCAACTGGTTAAGCGATACATCATCCCGTCGTCCTTCAGGCTAATTAGCCAAACGCGCCAATAAAGACTCACCCAATGAGGAGACCGCAGTTACGCGCGCCTCACGCCCTTGAGCCTGATATTCAAGGTGAATTTCAACATCCGGTTCCGGCAGTACGCCTGTACCCTGCTGCGGCCATTCCACCAGGCAGATGGCGTCGTCGGTAAAATAATCGCGGATCCCCATAAACTCGAGCTCTTCAGGGTCCGCCAGGCGATAGAGATCGAAGTGATAGACCATCAACTTATCGAGACTATAAGGCTCGACAAGGGTATAGGTCGGGCTTTTAACGTTGCCGCGGTGACCGAGAGCCTGAAGGAAACCGCGGCTAAAGGTCGTCTTACCCGCCCCTAAATCGCCGTACAAATAGATGACCGTCGCGCCAGTGCATGCCTGCGCTACGCGGTTGCCAAGGCTGAGAGTTGCCTGCTCGTCGGGTAAAGGAATCACTCGATTAATCATGGTCTACGTCAATCACATCCGGGTTAACAACACGCCTGAGCGTGGAAAAAAGATCGGTCGCCAGCATGCCGCGGGTGCCGTATCTGGCCGCCAGACGATCGGCGGCTTCGCCATGAGCAACGCATCCGGCGCAGGCGGCATCATACGGCGTCAGCTGCTGGCCTAACAACGCAGCAATAATGCCGGTCAGGACATCGCCCATTCCGCCGCTGGCCATTCCGGCGTTGCCGGCATCGATAATACCCGTCTCGCCAGCGTCACTCGCCACGATCGTACCTGCGCCTTTCAGCACTACGACGCCGCCATAACGTTTTACCAGACGTTGTGCAGAATGTAAGCGATCGCTTTCAATTTCTGCCGCACTCACGTTCAGCAGACGAGCGGCTTCGCCGGGATGCGGCGTCAGCACGCGATTGTGACGTTTATCGGGATTGATTGCCAGCAGGTTCAGCGCATCCGCATCCCAGACCATCGGTTTGCGAAAATTCTCCACCTGGCGCAGCGCATTTTTACCCCACTCGCCCTGCCCCAGACCCGGCCCAATCGCGACGACATCCGCCCATTGCAGGCTCTCTTCGAGAGAGCGGGAGGTCAGCTCATGGACCATCAGTTCAGGCCTGGCGGTCAGAATGGGCGCAATGTTGTCCCGGTGAGTCAGGACTCGCACCAAGCCGGCGCCCGCGCGCAGAGCCGCCTCGCCGCTCATGCGGATGGCTCCAGCCGTACCCGGTTCGCCGCCGATAATGACCAGCTTCCCGTGGTCGCCTTTGTGCGACGTTGGGCGTCTGGGCGGTAGCCAGTCGGCAAGCTGCGAGGCATCGAAGCGACTAAGCGCCGTCGTCTGGCCTGCCAGCCACCCCTCAAGTCCCAGGGCGTGGTGATGCAAGCGGCCAACGACATCGCGAGCCTTGCCGGTCAGCAATCCGGGCTTAAGCGCGATAAAGGTGATGGTATGAGCGGCCTGGATAACCGCACCCGGCGTGGTCCCCGTCTGCGCATTCAGGCCTGAGGGGATATCCAGCGCCACAACCGGCGCCGGATGGGCATTAACGCGCGCGATGAGCTCCGCAACGTTTTCCCGTGGAGCGCTCTGTAATCCGGTCCCGAGCAGCCCGTCAATAATTAGCGTGATATCTTCTGGCCAGGCGATGTCGGCGGCATGAATCGTGCCGCCGGCGTTGAGCCACTCTTCACGCGCGGTACTGGCCTCTTCCGGCAGCGGCTTCTCGCTATCCAGCGCCACCAGCGTGACCTGAATACCTCGCGACTGCGCCAGGCGAGCCAACACGTAGCCGTCGCCGCCGTTATTGCCGTGACCGCAGAGAATCAGCCAGCACCGGTTTTCAGGATAGTACTCGTAAGCCCGTTCAAAAGCCGCTTCGCCCGCACGACGCATCAGCTCGTATAACGTCAGCCCGAGGGCATCCGCCGCCTCTTTTTCCGCCCGCCGTAACGCATCCGCCGACCAGATGATATGTGGTATACTGTCGGCGTTTTTCGTCATCGTATGGTCCATCATGTCACAGCCCCTCGATCTCAATCAGTTAGCGCAGCAAATCAAACAATGGGGCACAGAGCTGGGGTTCCAGCAGGTCGGTATTACCGATACCGATCTCAGCGCCAGCGAACCTAAACTGCAGGCGTGGCTGGATAAACAATACCATGGCGAAATGGAGTGGATGGCGCGTCATGGCATGATGCGCGCGCGACCTCATGAACTCCAGCCCGGTACGCTCCGCGTGATTAGCGTCAGGATGAACTATCTTCCCGCTAATGCCGCTTTCGCCCGCACCCTGAAAGATCCCGCGTTGGGTTACGTTAGCCGTTATGCCCTTGGACGGGACTATCACAAGCTGTTACGTAATCGCCTGAAAAAATTAGGTGAGATGATTCAGGGGCAGTGTGCTTCGCTCAATTTTAGACCTTTTGTCGATTCCGCGCCGATTCTTGAACGCCCTTTAGCCGAAAAAGCGGGGCTGGGATGGACAGGTAAGCACTCACTCATCCTTAGCCGCGATGCCGGCTCGTTCTTTTTCCTCGGCGAATTGCTTATCGATCTCCCTCTTCCCGTCGACCAGCCCGTTGAAGAAGAGTGCGGACGCTGCGTTGCCTGCATGACCATCTGCCCAACCGGCGCCATCGTCGAGCCCTATACCGTTGATGCCCGGCGCTGTATCTCCTATCTGACTATCGAACTGGAAGGCGCTATTCCGGAAGAATTTCGTCCGCTGATCGGTAACCGCATATACGGCTGTGATGACTGCCAGCTGATTTGCCCGTGGAACCGCTTCGCGCAATTAACCGATGAAGATGATTTCAGCCCGCGTCAGGCGCTGCATGCCCCGGCGCTGGTAGAACTGTTCGCCTGGAGCGAGCCCTGGTTTTTAAAAGTGACGGAAGGATCGGCCATTCGCCGTATTGGTCATCTGCGCTGGCTGCGTAATATCGCCGTTGCGTTGGGCAATGCGCCCTGGAATGAAGCGAACCTGCAGGCGCTGGAAAGCCGCCGGGGTGAGCACCCACTTCTCGACGAACATATCGAATGGGCGATTGCGCAGCAAATTGCAAAAAGAAATGCCAATGTGATTGAGGTGCAACTACCGAAAAAGCTACGGCTGGTCAGGGTGGTTGAAAAAGGGTTACCGCGCGACGCCTGATTCATTCACAGGGTGTGAATAAAAATAAAAACACATTGCGTTTCAACATGCAGACGTTCGTCAAGCGATCGAGTTAACACTTTGAAATGAAATTTTCTTATTATATTTCAACAATATAGATAAATACCATTTACATAGTGAAGTATTTTTCGGGATTAAGGCAAAAGATTAACCTGTGGATAAGTCTGTTCACAGTATTTTCTGGACAGGACGAAAATCATCCCCGGCGCGTGATTGCGCTGTGGATAAATCAGGTATAAGAAGAAATTTGGAGCGGGAAACGAGACTCGAACTCGCGACCCCGACCTTGGCAAGGTCGTGCTCTACCAACTGAGCTATTCCCGCTTGGGTGGTCTGTGCTTTGCAGCACTTTTCAAATTTTGGAGCGGGAAACGAGACTCGAACTCGCGACCCCGACCTTGGCAAGGTCGTGCTCTACCAACTGAGCTATTCCCGCTTGGGTGGTCTGTGCTTTGCAGCACTTTTCAAATTTTGGAGCGGGAAACGAGACTCGAACTCGCGACCCCGACCTTGGCAAGGTCGTGCTCTACCAACTGAGCTATTCCCGCAAACTTCTGGCCATATTTCTATGGCGTCGTGATTTGCATTTCTGCTTCGTCACGGGAGGCGCATTATACGAGAATTCGATTTAGCTGCAACCCCCCTGAAAGCAATTTTTTTCGTTTTTGATTTAAGTGACCACTTTATCACCACATTCAGGCCTGTTTTGTCTAAATAAGCAGCAAATGCGGCAAAATGACTTTTTCCGGGCTCGCTAAAGGCGCAAAATCACTCAAGTTTACAGGCGGATATCGCCCGCTGACGGTCAACAACGATGATAACCAGGGAAATAAAATGAAAAAAGCGCTTACCGTCCTGCTGCTGGCTACGCTTGCCACAGGAACAGCATCGGCAACAACGCTACATTTTGGAACAACGACGGCCAACCCGCCGTTTGAAACCGTCAGTGGCAAAAACCAACCCACGGGTTTTGATATCGATTTGGCCAACGCGTTGTGCAAGCAGATGCAGGTCGAATGCAAATTTACTCCCCAGGGCTTCGATACTCTCATCCCGGCGCTGCGTTTTAAGAAATTCGACGCCGTGATTGCCGGTATTGAAGTGATTCCAATGCGAGAAAAGCAGGTTGCATTCAGCCATCCCTATCGCCAGGAGCTCTCCGGAGCAATAGTCACAGCGAAAGACGCTGCCCATACCTTTGCCGATCTCAAAGATAAAAAACTCGGCGTCGTAAGGGGCACCATTCATCAGCACTACCTGCGTGATAAACAAAAAGCCGTGCACGTGCTGCCTTATGACAGCGATGAAAGCGCCCTGAACGCGCTGAAAGAAGGTGTGATTAGCGGAGTGATGGGCGATCAGGAGACCTTAACGAAATGGCTCGAGGATAATCCCGAATACGCGATTATGGACGAGCGCGCCACGGATCCCAGCTACTACGGTAAGCAGTACGCCATTGCGGTGCGTAAAGATGATCCTGAACTGCTGAATAATATCAATGCCGCTCTGGATGTCGTCAAAGCCTCGCCGGAATTCCAGGCGATGGAACAGAAGTGGTTTAAATAGTCAGACGTACTACCGGGGCGCTTCTGGCCCCGGCATAAGCATTAGAGCTTGATGAAGTGCTCGCGGTAGTAAGCCAGTTCCGCTACCGATTCGCGAATATCGTCCATCGCCTGATGCGTTCCTTGTTTTTTAAAGCCGTCGAGAATTTCCGGCTTCCAGCGACGAGCCAGCTCTTTAAGCGTACTGACGTCAAGATAGCGATAGTGAAAATAGGCTTCCAGCTCAGGCATATATTTAAACAAGAATCGGCGATCCTGACCGATGCTATTGCCGCAGATCGGTGACTTACCCGCCGGCACCCACTTTTTGAGAAATTCGATAGTCGCCAGTTCTGCCTCACGATCGCCCTGGGTACTCGCCTTCACCCGCTCCACCAGTCCGCTACCGGTATGGGTACGCACGTTCCACTCATCCATTAATGCCAGCTGCGCGTCTGACTGATGTACGGCAATCGTCGGCCCTTCCGCCAGAATGTTCAGATTCGCGTCAGTCACCAGGGTGGCGATTTCGATGATGCGATCGCGCTCCGGATCCAGCCCCGTCATTTCAAGATCGATCCAAATCAGGTTGTTTTCATCTGCACTCATGTTATTTTCCACCCTTCTTACGTCACTATATTCATCTAAAATAGCGTGTATCATAGAGGTTTTGCCCGTACAGGGCGACCAGGAGCCAGTTCGATTGAGTAAAAATAAACTCTCCAAAGGCCAACAGCTCCGCGTGAAGGCCAACCACCAGCGCCGCCTGAAAACGACTTCGGAGAAGGCCGATTTTGATGACAACCTGTTCGGTGAAAAATCCGAAGGGACCGTTATTAGCCGCTTTGGCATGCATGCCGATGTCGAATCCGCCGACGGTAGCGTCCACCGTTGCAATATACGCCGCACTATCCGTTCGCTGGTCACCGGCGATCGTGTGGTCTGGCGGCCAGGCAAAAGCGAAGCTGACGGCGTCAACGTCAAAGGCATCGTCGAGGCCGTGCATGAACGGACCTCCGTACTGACGCGCCCGGATTTCTATGACGGCGTCAAACCTATCGCCGCCAATATCAATCAGATTGTCATCGTTTCCGCCATCTTGCCTGAGCTTTCTCCGAATATTATCGACCGCTATCTGGTGGCCTGCGAAACGCTGAACGTCGAGCCGCTGATCGTGCTCAATAAGATCGATCTCCTGGATCAGGAGAGCATGGACTTCGTCAACGAGCAAATGGACATTTATCGCCATATTGGTTACCGCGTACTGATGGTCTCCAGCCGCACGCAGGATGGCCTGAAGCCGCTTGAAGAGGCACTTACCGATCGGATCAGTATCTTTGCCGGGCAGTCTGGGGTAGGCAAATCCAGCCTGCTGAACGCGCTGCTGGGCCTGCAGGATGACCAAATCCTTACCAATGACGTTTCGGATGTCTCCGGACTGGGGCAGCACACCACTACGGCCGCGCGCCTGTACCACTTCCCGCACGGCGGCGATGTGATTGACTCGCCGGGGGTACGCGAGTTCGGCCTGTGGCATCTCGACGCGGAACAAATCACCCACGGCTTTGTCGAATTCCATGATTATTTAGGCCGATGCAAATACCGCGACTGCAAACACGATACCGATCCGGGCTGCGCCATTCGCGAAGCGGTGGAGAAGGGCGAAATCGCTGAAAGCCGGTTTGAAAACTACCATCGCATTCTGGAAAGCATGGCGCAGGTGCAGGTAAAAACGCGTAAAAGCTTTTCATCAACCGATGACTGACATTTAAGCTGAGCATCGTTAGAATCGTCCCCCTTTTTCAGGCCCCCGCCGACGCGCGGGGGTCAGGAACGACAAATAATGGCCTGGAGGCTACCTTGTTAAACGATCTTAAACTTTCACTGCAATACATTCTGCCTAAACTGTGGCTTACCCGCCTCGCAGGCTGGGGTGCACGCAAGCGGGCAGGCTGGCTGACAAAACTGGTCATCGATCTGTTCGTGAAATATTACAAGGTCGATATGAAAGAGGCGCAAAAGCCTGATACTGCCAGCTACCGGACCTTTAACGACTTTTTTGTTCGCCCGCTGCGCGATGACGTTCGTCCGTTAAATACTGACCCGAACGTACTGGTGATGCCCGCCGATGGCGTCATCAGCCAGCTCGGCGCTATTGAAGACGATAAAATTTTGCAGGCCAAAGGCCACAACTACAGTCTGGAAGCGCTGCTGGCCGGCAACTACCAGATGGCGGATCTGTTCCGTAACGGCAGCTTTGTCACTACCTATCTTTCCCCGCGCGATTACCACCGCGTGCACATGCCGTGCAACGGTATTCTGCGTGAAATGATCTACGTACCGGGAGATCTGTTCTCCGTAAACCATCTGACCGCGCAAAACGTGCCGAATCTTTTTGCCCGCAACGAGCGCGTCATCTGCCTGTTCGATACTGAGTTTGGCCCCATGGCGCAGATCCTGGTCGGCGCCACCATCGTCGGCAGCATCGAAACCGTGTGGTCCGGTACCGTCACGCCGCCGCGTGAAGGCATCATTAAGCGCTGGACCTGGCCTGCGGGCGAGAGCGAAGGTTCCGTCGCCCTGCTTAAAGGCCAGGAGATGGGCCGCTTTAAACTGGGTTCCACGGTGATTAACCTGTTTGCTCCGGGTCAGGTGAAGCTGGTTGAGCAGTTACAAAGCCTGTCAATAACCAAAATAGGCCAGCCGTTGGCGATCGCGCCTGAAGCCGTGACGCCGGTCGAGCCCGCTCCGCTGGCAGCCGAAGAAGTCCGCGCTGAACACGCCGCCAGTCCGCTGGTTGACGATAAACAAGACGAAGGTTAATTCCTGAAAGAAAAGGTTACGCCGTGCGCCTGATATACACTTTCCTGTTGGCCTGGTGCCTCAGTTTCGGGGCGTACGCAGCGACAGCCCCGGATGCTAAACAGATAGCCCAGGAGCTGGAACAGGCGAAAGCGGCAAAGCCCGCCCAGCCTGAAACCGTCGAAGTCCTGCAGTCTGCCCTGAATGCGCTTGAGGAGCGTAATGCCTCCCTTGAGCGCGCCCGTCAGTATCAGGACGTTATTGATAACTTCCCCAAACTGTCGCAAACCCTGCGCGCGCAGCTCAACAATCTCAGCGATGAGCCGCGCCAGGTCTCCACTACCCTCTCCTCCGATGCCCTGAACCAAGAGATTCTCCAGGTCAGCAGCCAACTGCTGGAAGCCAGTCGTAAAGCTCAGCAGGAGCAGGACCGCGCCCGCGATATCGCCGACTCGCTCAACCAACTGCCGCAGCAACAGAGCGATGCCCGCCGCCAGCTGAATGAGGTCGAGCGCCGGATCGGCGCGCAAAGCAGCAATACGCCGCTGGCGCAGGCGCAAAATCTTGGTTTACAGGCAGAGTCCGCGCGGCTGAAAGCGCTAGTCGATGAACTGGATCTGGCGCAGCTTTCCGCCAATAACCGCCAGGAGCTATCACGGTTACGATCCGAGCTGGCGCAGAAAGAGAGTGAGCAGCTCGACGCCTGGCTACAGGCATTAAGAAATCAGCTCAATAACCAACGGCAGCGCGAGGCGGAGAAAGCGCTGGAAAGCACCGAGCTGCTGGCGGAAAACAGCGAAAACCTGCCGCCGGATATTGTGGCGCAGTTCAAAGTGAACCGCGAGCTGTCGCAAGCGCTAAACCAGCAGGCGCAGCGGATGGACTTGATCGCCTCTCAGCAGCGCCAGGCGACCAATCAAACCCTGCAGGTGCGTCAGGCTTTAAACACGCTCCGCGAGCAGTCCCAATGGTTAGGTTCTTCCAATCTGCTTGGCGAAGCCCTGCGCGCGCAGGTGGCGCGTCTGCCGGAAATCCCGCGACCGCAGCAGCTGGATACCGAAATGGCGCAGCTGCGCGTGCAGCGCCTGCGCTATGAGGATCAGCTCGGCAAGCAGCCGCAGCTAAGACAAATTCGTCAGGCCAACGGTGAACCCCTCACCAGCGAGCAGAACCGCATTCTTCAGGCTCAGATGCGCACGCAGACAGAGCTGCTCAACTCCCTGCTGCGCGGCGGCGATACGCTTATGCTCGAACTGACCAAGCTGAAAGTCGCCAACGGCCAGCTGGAGGATGCGCTCAAAGAGATCAACGAAGCGACCCACCGCTATCTGTTCTGGACCTCCGACGTCAGCCCAATCGGCTTCTCCTGGCCACTGGAGATTGTTCAGGATTTACGCCGTCTGATCTCGCTCGATACCATGAGCCAGCTCGGTAAGGCCAGCATGATGATGCTGACCAGCAAAGAGACCCTGCTGCCGCTCTTCGTCGCGCTCATTCTGGTAGGGTTCAGCGTCAGCTCGCGGCGCCATTTCACCAGCTTCCTGGAGCGTTCCAGCGCGCGCGTCGGCAAGGTTACGCAGGATCACTTCTGGCTCACCCTGCGAACGGTGTTCTGGTCTATACTGGTGGCCTCGCCGCTGCCGGTACTGTGGATGACGCTGGGCTACGGTCTGCAGTCTGCCTGGCCTTTCCCGCTGGCCGTGGCGATTGGCGATAGCGTCACTGCAACGGTGCCGCTGCTGTGGGTGGTAATGATTTGCGCCACTTTTGCCCGCCCGAACGGTCTGTTCATCGCCCACTTTGGCTGGCCGCGCAGTCGGGTTAGCAAGGCGATGCGCTACTATCTGATGAGCATCGGGCTCATTGTGCCGCTTATTATGGCGCTGATTACTTTTGATAATCTCAACGATCGCGAGTTCTCAGCCTCGCTGGGTCGCCTCTGCTTTATGCTGATTTGCGGCGCGCTGGCGATGGTGACCCTGAGCCTGAAACGCGCCGGCATCCCGCTGTATCTCGATAAAGAAGGCAGCGGCGACAATATGCTTAACCGACTGCTGTGGAATATGCTGCTCGGCGCGCCGCTGGTGGCAATGCTGGCGGCGGCAATCGGCTATCTCGCCACATCGCAGGCGCTGCTCGCCAGGCTCGAAACGTCGGTCGCCATCTGGTTCCTGCTGCTGGTGGTTTATCACATCATTCGCCGCTGGATGTTGATTCAGCGCCGTCGCCTGGCGTTCGATCGCGCGAAGCACCGTCGGGCGGAGATCCTAGCCCAGCGCGCCCGCGGCGAAGAGGAAGTCCAGCATACCAGCAGCCCAGAGGGTTCGATGGAAGCTGAGGTCAGCGAGGTCGATCTTGATGCCATCAGCACCCAGTCGTTGCGTCTGGTGCGCTCCCTGCTGATGCTGATCGCGCTGGTGTCGGTTATCGTGCTGTGGTCAGAAATCCACTCCGCGTTTGGCTTCCTGGAGAATATCTCGCTGTGGGACGTCACCTCCACGGTACAGGGCGTTGAGAGCCTGGAGCCGATTACCCTCGGCGCGGTGCTGATAGCCATCCTGGTGCTGATTATTACTACCCAGCTGGTGCGCAACCTACCCGCGCTGCTGGAGCTGGCCATCCTCCAGCATCTGGAACTGACGCCGGGCACCGGCTACGCCATCACCACCATCACTAAGTATCTGCTGATGCTGATCGGCGGTCTGGTCGGCTTCTCGATGATTGGGATTGAGTGGTCCAAGCTGCAGTGGCTTATTGCCGCGCTCGGTGTGGGTCTCGGTTTTGGTTTGCAGGAGATCTTCGCCAACTTCATCTCCGGCCTGATTATTCTGTTTGAAAAACCGATACGCATTGGCGATACGGTCACCATTCGCGATCTCACCGGTAGCGTGACGCGCATTAATACCCGCGCCACCACCATCAGCGACTGGGACCGTAAAGAGATTATCGTGCCAAACAAGGCGTTCATCACCGAACAGTTCATCAACTGGTCGTTGTCGGATTCTGTGACCCGCGTGGTGTTAACGGTGCCTGCCCCGGTGGATGCCAATACCGAAGAGGTGGCGCAGATCCTGCTAAATGCCGCGCACCGCTGTTCGTTGGTTATCGATACTCCGGCGCCGGAAGCGTTTCTTGTTGACCTGCAGCAGGGGATCCAGATTTTCGAGCTGCGTATCTACGCCGCCGAAATGGGTCACCGTATGCCGCTACGCCATGAGATGCATCAGCTGATTCTGGCCGGATTCCGCGAGCACGGTATCGATATGCCGTTCCCGCCGTTCCAGATGCGCCTGGAGAGCATCGATGGCAGAAAAAGCAGCAGGGCGCTGACCTCGGCAGGGAAAACCAGCCGCGCGCCCGGCAGTCTGTAATATCGGCCTTGCCTGAACGCGGGCAAGGCCAGAACTGTCGCACTCCCGGACAATCAACCATACCGCCGCACATCGGCGGTCATCCCCGTCAATGTCCTGCGGGAAAGCGGAGAGAAAGATCAGGCGCGGTCGACGGTAAACGAGATAACGTCGCCGATGCTTTCTGCGCCCAGCGCCAGCATCACCACCCGGTCAACGCCCAGCGCTACGCCGGAACAATCCGGCAGCCCGGCTTCCAGAGCGGCCAGCAAATGATGATCGATTGGCTGCTGCGGCAGTCCGCGAGCCGCACGCTTGCGGTTATCCTGCTCAAAACGCTGCCGCTGTTCTCGGGCGTCGGTGAGCTCATGAAAACCATTAGCCAGCTCAATGCCTTTGTAATAGACCTCGAAACGTTCCGCTACGCGATGATCTTCGGTGCTGATTTGCGCCAGTGACGCCTGGCTGGCCGGGAAATGATAGATAAACGTCGGACGATCTTTACCAATATGCGGCTCGACGCCCATGACAAAAAGTAGCTGAAGCAGCGTGTCCCGATCCTCTTCCGTATCGGCAATATTGCTCAAATCGAGCTTAGCCGCCACTTCGCGCAGCTGCGTTTTATCTGCCGACAGCGGGTCGATTTCCAGATGACGCAGGAAGGCTTGCTGATAAGAGAGGCTTTCGGCCGGCTGGCAGTCGAGTACCTGCTGTAGCAGATCGTCTACTTCGTTGATTAGCCGGTACATGTCATAGCACGGACGATACCACTCCAGCATGGTGAATTCCGGATTATGATGGCGCCCCATCTCTTCATTACGGAAGCTACGGCATAGCTGAAAAACCGGGCCGCAACCGGCCGCCAGCAGGCGCTTCATGTGATACTCCGGGCTGGTCATCAGATACAGATTCAGCCCCTGAGAATGACCCGGTCCTACGAAACGCGTTTCAAACGGGACCATATGGATATCCGTCACCGTCGCCTGACTCATGCAGGGCGTCTCCACCTCCAGCACGCCGCGGTCGGTAAAGAAACGACGAATTTCCGCCATCACCGCTGCACGTTTTAACAGGTTTGGAATGGATGCGCTCGGCTGCCAGGTTGCCGTTTCGCTCATGGTACTTTCTCCGATTTGAAACAAGGGCCCGAAGTCTACTCGTAACTGGCGAATGAAACAAATTTTGTGCGAAAAGGCAAAAGCGTCACATACGCTTAATTTATTGATAACCCAAAAACATACAGTGGATAGATAAACAACCGCACATAACGATAAAAAAATCGAACACGTCAATTTTCCCTCATAACCCTGCGGCTATACTCCTTACCTATAAAGGAGCAGTGATACGTTTTCGCCAGCCCGGCGGCGAAATAAACAAAAACTGGAGGAATGTCGTGCAAACTTTTCAAGCCGATCTTGCCGTTATTGGCGCAGGCGGAGCAGGTCTTCGCGCTGCAATTGCCGCCGCGCAAGCTAATCCAAATGCTAAAATCGCTCTAATTTCGAAAGTCTATCCTATGCGCAGCCATACCGTTGCTGCTGAAGGGGGTTCCGCTGCCGTCGCGCAGGATCATGATAGCTTTGAGTACCATTTCCACGATACCGTTGCAGGCGGCGACTGGCTATGCGAACAGGATGTCGTCGACTACTTCGTTCATCACTGCCCGACGGAAATGACCCAGCTTGAGCAGTGGGGTTGTCCGTGGAGCCGCCGCCCTGACGGCAGCGTCAACGTCCGGCGCTTTGGCGGTATGAAGATCGAGCGAACCTGGTTCGCAGCCGATAAAACCGGCTTTCATATGCTGCACACCCTGTTCCAGACCTCGCTTCAGTTCCCCCAAATCCAACGCTTCGACGAACACTTTGTCCTCGATATCCTGGTCGATGAAGGTCAGGCGCGCGGTCTGGTCGCGATGAATATGATGGAGGGTACGCTGGTACAGATCCGCGCCAACGCGGTAGTTCTGGCGACCGGCGGCGCAGGACGCGTATATCGCTACAATACCAACGGCGGGATCGTCACCGGCGATGGTATGGGTATGGCGCTCAGCCACGGCGTACCGCTGCGCGATATGGAGTTCGTGCAATATCACCCAACCGGCCTGCCGGGTTCCGGTATTCTGATGACGGAAGGCTGCCGCGGTGAAGGCGGTATTCTGGTCAACAAGAATGGCTACCGCTATCTGCAGGATTACGGCATGGGCCCGGAAACTCCGCTGGGCGAGCCAAAAAACAAATATATGGAACTGGGTCCGCGCGACAAAGTCTCCCAGGCTTTCTGGCACGAATGGCGTAAAGGCAACACGATCCCAACGCCGCGAGGCGACGTGGTCTACCTCGATCTGCGTCATTTGGGCGAGAAAAAGCTGCTTGAACGTCTGCCGTTTATCTGTGAACTCTCAAAAGCCTACGTGGGCGTCGATCCGGTGAAAGATCCCATTCCGGTACGTCCAACCGCGCACTACACCATGGGCGGTATCGAAACCGACCAGCAGTGTGAAACCCGTATTAAAGGGCTGTTTGCCGTTGGCGAATGCTCTTCTGTCGGTTTGCACGGCGCTAACCGTCTCGGCTCCAACTCGCTGGCGGAGCTGGTGGTGTTTGGTCGTCTGGCCGGTGAACAGGCCATGCAGCGCGCCACCGAAGCGGGCGAAGCCAATAGCGCCGCGCTGGACGCGCAGGTCGTCGATATCGAGAAGCGCCTGAAGGACCTGGTGAATCAGGAAGGTAACGAAAACTGGGCGAAGATCCGTGATGAAATGGGTCTGTCGATGGAAGAAGGCTGCGGCATCTACCGTACGCCGGAGCTCATGCAGAAAACGGTTGATAAGCTGGCCGAGCTGCAGGAGCGCTTCAAGCGCGTGCGTATCACCGACACCTCCAGCGTGTTCAATACCGACCTGCTGTATACCATCGAACTGGGTCATGGTCTGAACGTCGCCGAATGTATGGCGCATTCCGCCATCGCGCGTAAAGAGTCCCGCGGCGCGCATCAGCGTCTGGATGAAGGCTGCACCGAGCGTGACGACGTCAACTTCCTCAAGCATACCCTCGCCTTCCGCGACGCCAACGGTAATACCACTCTGGAGTACAGTGATGTGAAAATCACCACTCTGCCGCCGGCAAAACGCGTGTACGGGGCGGAAGCGGAAGCAGCCGAGAAGAAGGAGACGACGAATGGCTGAGATGAAAAACATGAAAGTCGAAGTGGTGCGCTATAATCCGGAAGTGGATATCGCACCGCACAGCGCTTTCTATGAAGTTCCCTACGACGAGCAAACCTCGCTGCTGGATGCGCTGGGCTATATCAAAGATAACCTCGCGCCGGATCTTAGCTACCGCTGGTCCTGTCGCATGGCGATTTGCGGTTCCTGCGGCATGATGGTGAACAAAGTACCAAAGCTGGCCTGTAAAACCTTCCTGCGCGAATACACCAAAGGCATTAAGGTTGAAGCGCTGGCTAACTTCCCGATTGAACGCGATCTGGTGGTCGATATGACCCACTTTATTGAAAGTCTGGAAGCCATTAAGCCGTACATCATCGGCAACCCGCGCACGCCCGATCAGGGACCAAACAAGCAAACGCCGGCGCAGATGGCGAAATACCATCAGTTCTCCGGCTGCATTAACTGCGGCCTGTGCTACGCGGCCTGCCCGCAGTTTGGTCTTAATCCGGAGTTTATCGGCCCGGCGGCGATCACCCTCGCCCATCGCTATAACGAAGACAGCCGCGACCACGGTAAAAAGGAACGTATGGCGCAGCTTAACGGCCAGAATGGCGTATGGACATGTACTTTCGTGGGCTACTGCTCCGAAGTCTGCCCGAAACACGTCGACCCGGCGGCCGCGATCCAGCAGGGTAAGGTAGAAAGCTCGAAAGACTTTCTTATCGCCACCCTGAAACCACGCTAAGGAGTGCAGTATGACGACTAAACGCAAACCCTACGTGCGGCCGATGCCGTCCACCTGGTGGAAAAAGCTGCCGTTTTATCGCTTCTATATGCTGCGTGAAGGAACAGCGGTCCCCACGGTCTGGTTCAGTATCGTGCTGATCTACGGGCTATTCGCGCTGAAGCACGGTGCTGAGAGCTGGGCCGGGTATATCGGTTTTCTGCAAAATCCGATTGTCGTGATTCTGAACCTGATCACGCTTGCGGCCGCGCTGCTGCATACCAAGACCTGGTTTGAGCTGGCACCGAAAGCTGCCAATATTATCCTCAAAGGCGAAAAAATGGGGCCAGAGCCAGTGATTAAAGGGCTTTGGATCGTCACCGCGGTCGTCACCGTAGTGATTCTGTTTGTCGCCCTGTTCTGGTAAGGAGGCTGGAATGATCAATCCTAAACCAAAACGTTCTGATGAGCCCGTATTCTGGGGGCTGTTTGGCGCTGGCGGCATGTGGGGAGCAATTGTCGCTCCTGTCATCGTACTGCTGGTAGGTATTATGCTGCCGCTGGGCCTTGCGCCCGCAGATGCCTTCAGCTACGAACGCGTGCTGGGCTTTGCCCACAGCTTCATTGGCCGTGCGTTTATTTTTCTGATGATTGTGCTGCCGCTATGGTGCGGACTTCATCGTATTCACCATGCGATGCACGATTTAAAAATTCATGTACCCAACGGTAAGTGGGTCTTCTACGGCCTCGCGGCGATTCTGACCGTCGTCACGCTGGTCGGAATATTGTTCATCTAAACCGCTGCTTTAACCTCGACTGCGGCAAGCCCGGTAGCAGGATGTTATCGGGCTCTCTTCTCAAGAAAAATCTGCCGCATTTTTCCTGCCTGAATCTACACTTAGCTTAAAACTGGCAAGGAAATAACTATGCGTCTGCTCCCCGTCATGGCGGTTGTTGCCGCTTCATTTCTGCTTATCGCCTGTAGCACGCCGACGCCGCCTACCGGCGTCACCGTGGTCAGCCCATTCGACACGCAACGCTATCTCGGTACCTGGTATGAAATCGCCCGTTTCGATCACAATTTTGAGAGTGGCTTAGAAAAGGTCACCGCAACGTATAGCCTGCGCGATGATGGTGGGCTGAACGTGGTAAACAAGGGATATAACCCCGACCGGGGTATGTGGCAGAAAACCGACGGCGTCGCTTACTTTACCGGCGATCCCACGCGCGCCGCGCTGAAGGTCTCATTTTTCGGCCCTTTCTATGGCGGCTATAACGTCATTTCACTGGATAAGGATTATCGCTATGCGCTGGTTTGTGGGCCAGATCGCGACTATCTCTGGCTACTGGCGCGTGCGCCGAAAATCCCGCCGGAAGTGAAGCAGCAGATGCTGGATATCGCCAGCCGGCAGGGATTTGACGTGAGCAAGCTCATCTGGGTCAATCAACGCTATTAATGAGCGCTCATTTTCAGGCCAATGATGCCAATGACAATACATGCCAGGCTGGCAATGCGCATCGGGCTGGCGGATTCTCCTAGCAGGATAATCCCCGTGACCGCTGCGCCAACCGCGCCAATACCGGTCCAGACGGCGTAAGCCGTTCCCACGGGCAGCGTTTTCATCGCCCATGATAAAAGCGCCATACTGATAACCATGGCGGCAATCGTAATTACGCTCGGCACAAGCCGACTAAAACCATGGGTATACTTCAGGCCGACTGCCCAGACAACTTCCAGCAGCCCCGCGATAAACAGAATTAACCAGGACATAAGGCTCCTTTGATGGGGCCGTCCCCAGATGTGGAACGCTTACGGGTCGTCCCGCAAGGTAGATGATAATCCGCGGAAATAATACACGATGTCGCTAAAGAGAGGAAGAACGGTACGACCACGGCCGTACCGCCATGGTCTATTGCTGAGCTTTGGTTGCAGCGCCAGAAATCGCATCGCCGCCATCTGAAATATCCTGACCGACACCGCGCGTGGTGTTACATCCGGTCAATGCTGAGGAGAGGACCAAAACCGTAAAGACCGCTGCAATCGCTTTTTTTACCATGATGTTATCCTTAATTTACCAGTTTTAGTTATCGTGCCTTATAAGCATAGACAACCTGGTTCAGGATGAGGGAATCTCAACGTTTTTTCGGAGAAAAAGAGGCTTAAGATATTAAGTCAGGAACAGAAATGGATTATGAATGAGGATTTCCTGATGAAATCAGGTTAGCTGGCAGCGTGAGAAATAGCATGACCCAGGCTTTGGATATCCTCACCCACGCCGCGAGCCGTATTGCATCCGGACAGAAGGGCGCAGCTAAGAAATAATAATACCGGGAGCGTTAATTTATGAGCCATCTTCCCTGCCTGCAGTTACGCCGGTAGAGGGCGCAGCGAAAGGCTGCGCCAACCGTCTCAGCGCATCGATTACTTCACGCGGGATACGTATTCGCCAGAGCGAGTATCCACTTTGATGACTTCGCCAATCTGAACGAACAGAGGAACTTTAACCACTGCGCCAGTGGACAGGGTAGCCGGTTTACCGCCGGTGCCAGCAGTATCGCCTTTCAGACCTGGATCGGTTTCAACGATTTCCAGCTCAACAAAGTTCGGCGGGGTAACGGAGATCGGCTGACCGTTCCACAGAGTAACGATACATTCAGCCTGATCCAGCAGCCATTTAGCATTATCACCAACGGCTTTAGAATCTGCGGCCAGCTGTTCAAACGTCGAGTTGTTCATGAAGTGCCAGAACTCACCGTCGTTGTACAGGTAAGTCAGGTTCATA
>OGGR01000568.1_pt1 | contig 22018 bp, 18 predicted proteins | sample 1571321 | NCBI WGS metagenome assembly OGGR01 (sample SAMEA2582048, study PRJEB24529) | metagenome | biome: Human gut stool | place: China | collected 2011 | reverse complement strand
GAATTCTTAATTTTTATCTGTTAAGAAATCTGGCTAGTAACGAACTATTTTCTATAATAAAAGGATACGATACAATGACAAAGAAAGAAAAGGTAAAAAAAATATTAGTTGAATTGGAAAAGAAGTTTGGAGAACCTAAATGTGCTTTGGATTTCAAAACTCCTTTTGAGCTTTTGGTAGCAGTTATACTTTCAGCACAATGTACAGATAAAAGAGTTAATATAGTTACAGATGAAATGTTTAAGCATGTAAACACACCAGAACAATTTGCTAATATGAAATTAGAAGAAATTGAAAACTATATAAAAAGTACTGGCTTTTTTAGAAATAAAGCTAAGAATATAAAAAAGTGTAGTGAGCAGTTATTAGAGAAATATAATGGAGAAGTTCCACAGGATATGGATAAACTTACAGAGTTAGCAGGAGTTGGAAGAAAGACTGCCAATGTTGTAAGAGGAGACATTTGGGGACTTGCAGATGGGATAACTGTTGATACACATGTGAAAAGACTTTCAAATTTAATAGGACTTGTAGATAGTGAAGATCCAATAAAAATTGAATTGGAGCTTATGAAGATTGTTCCTAAAAAATCTTGGATAAATTTTTCTCACTATCTTATTTTACATGGAAGAGCAACTTGTATTGCAAGAAGACCAAGATGTTCAGAGTGTGAAATTTCTAAGTATTGCAACTATGGAATAAAAAAATTATCTAATGAGAACTAAAAAAGTATAATTTATTCTTGACAAATTTTATAAAGAATGCTATAAAGTATATATACTATTAGGGAGATGAGATTACAATGAAAGTTTATTTAGATAATAATGCAACAACAAAGGTTGATGAAGAAGTAGTAAAAGCGATGTTACCATATTTTTCAGAATATTATGGTAATCCATTTAGCTTACATTTATTTGGAGCTGAAACAGGAAAGGCAGTTTCAGAAGCAAGACAGACTATTGCTGATATTTTAAAAGCTAAACCAAGTGAAATAATTTTTACTGCGTCAGGAAGTGAAGCAGATAATTTAGCAATTAGAGGAATAGCTAAGGCATATAAACATAGAGGAAAACATATTATAACATCAACAATAGAACATCCAGCAGTGAAAAATACTTTTATGGATTTAATGGAAGATGGTTTTGAAGTTACAATGGTACCAGTTGATGAAAATGGTGTTATGATAATGGATGAATTTAAAAAAGCATTGAGAGAAGATACAATTCTTGTAAGTGTTATGCATGCAAATAATGAAGTTGGTACTTTTCAACCAATAGAAGAAATTGCAAAAATTACAAAGGAAAGAAAAATAATATTCCATGTTGACGCAGTTCAAACTATGGGAAAAGTTGAAATATATCCAGAAAAAATGGGAATAGATTTATTATCTTTCTCAGGACATAAGTTCCATGCACCAAAAGGAATAGGAGTTCTATATAAAAGAGATGGTGTTCGTTTAGCAAGAATAATAACTGGTGGTAACCAAGAAGGAAAAAGAAGACCTGGGACTTCAAATGTTCCTTATATAGTTGGTTTGGCTAAGGCACTTCAAATGGCAGTAGCAAATATGAAAGAAGTATGGGATAAAGAAGAAAAATTAAGAGATTATTTTGAAAATGAAATTACAAAAAGAATACCAGAAATAAAAATAAATGGAAAAGGTGCAAGAAGATTACCAGGAACATCAAGCATTACTTTTAAATACTTAGAAGGAGAGTCTATGCTTTTAAATCTAAGTTTAAAAGGAATTGCTGTAAGTTCAGGTTCAGCATGTTCATCTGACAGTTTACAACCATCACATGTTTTATTGGCTATGGGAATACCTGCTGAATTTGCACATGGAACATTAAGATTTTCTTTAAGTAAATATACTACAAAAGAAGAAATAGATTACACTATTGAATCATTGGTTGAAATAATAGGAAAATTAAGAGATTTATCACCATTATGGAAAACTTTTAAAGATAATAAATTGACTAATGAAGCAAGTTTTTAAAAATTAATATATGGTTGAGTAGATTTTTTAGATAATTAAAGGAGATGAATTTTTTATGCAATATACAGAAAAAGTTATGCAACACTTTATGCATCCTCATAATGTAGGAGTAATTGAAAATCCAGATGGATATGGAAAAGTAGGAAACCCTTCTTGTGGAGATATAATGGAAATTTTTATTAAGGTTGACAATGATATAATTACAGATGTAAAGTTTAGAACTTTTGGTTGTGCATCAGCTATTGCAAGTTCTTCAATTTCAACTGATATGATTATAGGAAAAACTGTTGAGGAAGCTCTAAAACTTACTAATAAACAAGTTGTTGATGAGTTAGGAGGGTTACCAGCAGTTAAAATGCACTGTTCAGTTTTAGCAGAAGAAGCTATTAAGATGGCAATAGAAGATTATTTATCTAAGAGAGATGGGAAAAAAACTGAAAAAGCTGAGTAAAATATAAAAAATTTAAAAAAATTATAAATAGCCATTACATTGTGGTATAATGTAATGGTTATTTTAATTATAGGAGTAAATAAAATGTATAAGAGATTAAAAAAAATATTTTTAGTTATGTCAATTTTGGGAGTATTATTTACTAATACTTATGCAGAAGAAGTTAAAGAAGTTCAATTAATAGATGATTTTTCAGCAGAACTTTTAGGAGAGCCAAAAGATCAAGAACCAGCAGTTCAGAAATCACCAGTAAAACAAGATACACAAGAAGTTACAGAAAATAAGAATCCTAGTGATGAACACGAAAAGAAACAGGAAGATAAAATTACAGAAAATAAAGATGAGAATAAACAAAATGAAAAAATTGTAAATAAAGAAACAGAAAAGCCAGTTGAAAAAAAAGATAAAAAAGATTTAACAGAAGTCATAGAAAAAGCAATAGAGGATAAAAAGAATAATGATAAAAATTTAGCACTTGAAGAAGTGGAAGATCCTAAAAAAGATAAACAAAAATATGAAATGATTAAATATTATTCTGCTGATGGTGTAGAATGGAAATTACCAGATAATTTTAGGGCAGTTATAGTTGGAGATACAAAAGGTAATGTAATATTTGCAAAAGATGCTGATACTATGTATCCACTTGCCTCTGTTACAAAAATGATGTCTTTGATGGTTACATTTGATGAAATTAATGCAGGGAATATTTCTTTAAATGATAGTGTGAGAATAAGTAAAACCCCTTTAAAATATGGAGGAAGTGGAATAGCTTTAAAAGCAGGGCAAATGTTTATATTAGAAGATTTAATAAAAGCAGCTGCTGTATACTCAGCTAATAATGCAACTTATGCAATAGCTGAATATGTTGGAAATGGTAGCATATTTGGTTTTGTTACTAAAATGAATAAAAAATTAAGAGAATTAGGTTTACAAAATGAAATAAAATATCATACTCCTGCTGGTTTGCCTACAAGGGTTACAAAACAACCTATGGATGAAGGAACAGCAAGAGGAATATATAAATTATCAATAGAAGCATTAAAATATAAGAAATATATTGAGATTGCAGGAATAAAAACTACAAAAATCCATAATGATAAAATATCTATAAGAAATAGAAACCATTTAATTGGAGAAAATGGAGTATATGGAATAAAAACAGGGTTCCATAAAGAAGCAAAATATAACATAGCTGTTGCAAGTAAATTTGAAGGAACAGATGTAATTATTGTTGTTTTAGGAGGAGAAACATATAAGACAAGAGATAATCTTGTACGTAATATTCTTAATATTTTAAGTGAAAATTATACAGTTAAAAATGGATTAATTAAAAGAAAATGATTGAAAGGAAAGAAATATGAGAGAGAAATTTAGGGAATTAGTAAAGAAAAAAAATAAGATATTTGCTAATTTAGAGCTTATACAATGGGATTTGGAAACAAAAACTCCTGTGAAATCAAAGCCTTATTTATCTGAATTGGTTGGAGAACTTAGTATGCAGGAATATAACTTATTCACTTCTGATGAGTTTGTAAATTTGGTTGAAAATTTAAATAAAGAAAAAAATAATTTAACTGAAATTGAAAAAAAAGAAGTAGAATTATCAATGGAAGAAATTGAAAAGAAAAAGAAAATTCCTGCTGATGAATACGAAGCCTATGCAAAATTAACAAGTATAAATCAAGGTATTTGGGAAGAAGCTAAGGCTAAAAATGATTTTTCAATAATTAAAGATGGTTTAGAAAAAATATTTAACTATAATAAAAAGTTTGCAGAATACAGAAGAAAAGATGAAAAAAATCTTTATGATGTTTTATTAAATGATTATGAAAAAGGTATGGATACTGAAAAATTAGATATATTTTTTAGTGAATTAAAAAAAGAAATTGTACCTTTCTTAAAGAAAATACAAGAAAAGAAAAAATCTTTAAAAGAAGAAGATAAATTGAATGTCCCAGTAGATGAGGATATACAAATGAAGTTTGCAAAATATTTAGCTGCTTATGTAGGTTTTGATTTTGAAAAAGGACTTGTTGAAACAAGTGAACATCCTTTTACTTTAAATTTGAATAAAAATGATGTTAGACTTACAACAAATAATAAGAGAAATATGCCTTTTTCAACTGTGTTTTCAATTATTCATGAAGCAGGACATGGAATCTATGAACAACAAACTGCTGATAATTTGATAGATACTTTACTTGGTAGTGGTGGAAGTATGGGATTACATGAGTCACAATCAAGATTTATGGAAAATATAGTCGGTAGAAATAGAGCATTTTGGAAACCATTATATAAAAAAGCTATGGAATTTTATCCATTTTTAAAAAATATAGACTTTGAAGAATTTATTAAACAAATAAATAAAATTGAGCCTGAGCTTATAAGAACTGAGGCAGATGAATTAACTTATTCATTACATATTATGTTAAGATATGAAATAGAGAAGATGATATTTGCAGGTGAAGTAAGTATAGATGATTTACCAAAGATTTGGAATCAAAAAATGGTAGAATATTTGGGAATAGAACCTAAAAATGATGCAGAAGGACTTATGCAGGATATACATTGGTATTGTGGATTAGTTGGATATTTTCCTTCTTATGCAATAGGTAATGCTTATGCTTCTCAAATATATAATACTATGAAAAAAGATTTTGATGTAGATAAGGCTTTGGAAAATCAAGATTTAAAAAAAATAACTGATTGGCTTGGAGAAAAAATTCATAAATATGGAAGATTAAAAGACACTCCTGTTATAATTAAGGAAGTTACAGGAGAAGAGTTGAATCCAAAATACTATATTGAATACTTAAAAGAAAAATATAGTAAAATTTATCAAATTTAAGTTGACAATTTCAAAATTTTACTGTACTATTATAGTAATAAAAAAATATGAATGTTTAGGAATAGAATAAAAAAATATTAAGGAGGAAAACTATGGGAGCATTTGATGATTTAACTGGAAAATTGGATGAACTAAAAGATACAGTTGCAGATAAAGCAAAAGAATTAAAAGAAGAAGCAGAAAAAAAAGCAACTGAATTAAAGGACAAAACAGCTGAAAAGGCAGATGAACTAAAAAATAAAGCAGTTGATAGAGCAAAAGAATTTAAAGAAGGTGCAGAAAAAAAAGCAACTGAATTAAAAGATAAAACAACTGAAAAAGCAGAAGAATTAAAAGATAAGGCTATTGGTGGGGTAGATAGTTTTATAAATAAAATAAAAAAATAGGTTTAATATGGGGGTTGTTAATTTTAACAACTCCTTTGAATTTATAAATTGAGATAGGAGGAAATTATTATGAAAAAAATATTAATGTTAGTAGCTTTAGTTTTAGGAGTTAGTGCAATGGCAGAAGATGCTACAAATACTGCAAATACAGGAGTAACTACTACTATAAAAAAAGAAGCTAAAAAAGTAGAAGAAAAGATGTCAGATGTTAAGGAAGACGTAAAAAAGGAAGCTAAAAAAGCAGGAGAAAAATTAGAAAATGCTAAAAATAAAGTAGAAGAAAAGATGTCAAATGCTAAAAAAGATGTCAAAGCGGATACTAAAAAGGCAGAAGCAAAAGCAGCAGATGTTAAGGAAGATGTAAAAAAAGATACTGAAAAGGCAGGAGAAAAATTAGAAAGCGCTAAAAATAAAGTAGAAGAAAAGATGTCAGATGCTAAAAAAGATGTCAAAGCAGATGCTAAAAAAGTAGAAGCAAAAGCAGCAGATGTTAAAGCAGATACTAAGAAAGATGCTGAAAAAGTTGAAGTAAAAGCTGATGAAACAAAAGATAAAGCAGGAGAAAAGATTGAAGCAGCAAAAGATAGTACAAAAAAAGCAGCTAATACTGTAAAGAAAAATGTAAAGAAAACTGCTAAAAAAGTTAAAAAAGCTGTAAAAAAAGTAGAAGCTAAGGTTGAAGAAAAAGCTGAAGCTGTAGCAGAAAAAGTAGAAGCAAAAAATTAAGTTTAAATTAAAAACATTAAAGACTATTGTAAGTTTAGTTTAGTAAGGCTAAATTTTTCAATAGTCTTTTTTATTTTCATAGAAGTATATCTATCTATTTAGAAAATGAAATAAAAAGAAAAAAGAGTTATTTTAAGTTATATAAAATTAAATGGAGGTAGATATATGGAAATGACAAAATTATTGGTTAAAGATTTAATGAATGGTAAATTTGAATTATTTTCTGACTATGTGTACAAGACAAAGGAATATCTTATCAAAGTTCCAAAAGGCTTTGTAACAGATTATGCAAGTATACCTAAATTACTAAGAGCCATAGTTCTTCCTTATGGAAAACACAGTGGAGCAAGTGTAGTCCATGATTGGCTATATTCTTCTAATTGCAATTTAGATATTAGTAGAGAAAAAGCAGATAAAGTATTCTTGGAGATATTAAAAGAGGAAAAAGTGAATTTTTTATTGAGGACATTAATGTATATTGCAGTAAAGAAGTTTGGTAGAAGTAGGTTTAGAAATAGAAGTTAATCAGTAAATAGAATTAATAGCACTTATATGATATAATTCAAAATAATTGAATGAATATTATAAAAGGAGTTTTCATGGAAATAAATAAAATATTTAAAGGAGATAGTATTGAAGTTTTAAAAAAAATTCCTAGTGAAAGTGTAGACTTCATATTTGCAGATCCTCCTTATTATATGCAGACTGAGGGAGAATTATTGAGAATAGATGGAACAAAATTTAATGGTGTTGAGGATGAATGGGATAAATTTGAGAATTTTCAAGATTATGATAATTTTAGTAAAAAATGGTTGGGTGAGTGTAGAAGAGTTTTGAAAAAGAATGGAACAATAGCTGTGATTGGATCATTTCAAAATATTTACCGTATAGGAAATATCATGCAAGATTTAGGATATTGGATTTTGAATGATATTATTTGGAAAAAAACAAATCCAGTTCCTAATTTTTCAGGAAAAAGATTTTGTAACTCTCATGAAACAATCTTATGGTGCAGTAAAGATAAAAAAAGTAAGATAACTTTCAATTATAAGACTATGAAATATCTTAATGGAGATAAACAAGAAAAAAGTGTGTGGGAAATTCCTTTATGTACTGGAAATGAAAGATTGAAAGATGAGGAAGGCAATAAATTACATTCGACTCAAAAACCAGAAAAATTACTGTATAAAATTTTAATATCTATGACGAAGCCTAATGATATAGTTTTAGATCCATTTTTTGGGACAGGGACGACAGGAGCAGTTGCAGTGGAAACAGGGAGAAACTATATAGGAATAGAAAGAGAAGAAAAGTATATAAAAGCAGCAGAAAAAAGGATAGCTTCTAAAATTTATCAGAAAAATATGATTACAGAACTTTTACTTGAAGTTAAGCCACCAAAAGTTCCATTAAAAAAACTTGTAGAAAAAGGATATTTAAAAGAAAATCAAGTTTTATATAATAGTTTAGGAGAAGCAAAAGTCACAGTTTTAAGTAATGGAGATGTTTTTGATGGAAATGAAAAACTTTCAATTCATAAGATGAGTGCTAAAATTTTGAATAAAACAAATAATAATGGTTGGGATTATTTTTATGTTATGAATAATGGAAAATTAATTCCTTTAAATGATTTAAGATACCAATATGATAAAGAGGTTAATAATGAAAAATAGATTTAGAATATACTGACACCCCAAAAGTTGAACACAAGATTGGAGGTGCAGTTCAGAATGGAGTTTAATTACTCCATTTTTTATTATTTGACTTCTTATAATTCAAATAATACAATAATGTAAAGAGAAAATGAGGTGAATAAAATGAAAGAGGTATTAAAAGATATAAAGTTAGGACAGATAATAGGAATATATCATTTTGAAGATTCTTGCTTTTATAGATAATGAAGATTTCTTTGAAACAAAGATAGGAATTATTATTGAATTAGAAGATAAAAAATTAAAGATAAAAGAAATTGATAAATATGGAAACTTTAATAAAAGTTCTGAAATATACTTTGATGAAATTCAATTGTTAGCAGTAAAAAATTACAGGCTAGGAGAAAAATAATGAAAACTTATGTTTTAGATGTATTAGAAAATGTTTTGACTGAGGAAGAAGCTAATCAATATTATTATAAAGCCTTTATTGAAATGAATAAAAGAGAGAAAATTCCTTATATAGTAAATGAAAATAAATATTTAAAATTTTTACTTAGATTATATAAAATGGACAAGAATGTAGTTTATAAATGTAGGTTCTTTGAAAAATGGTGTTTTGATTTTTTAAGTAATTCAGAAAAACTTCATTACAAAAATTCTATTAAAAAACTTAGAAGAAATGCTTTTAACAAAAGAGAATTTTTCAGTAAAGATAAAGATATTTTAGAAATGATTTTAAAAATTAGTTATAGAGATGTTTTTGGCTTTCAAAAAGGTTATAAAATTTATTTTTCAAATCTCAAAATTTTAATAACTTCTTTAACAGATTATTACTATTTCATAACTTTTTTAGATAAAGATGAAGAAAAGGTTAAGAACTTAGTAAAAAAGTCAAAATTATTTTTAAGATAAGGCGAAAATATGAAAGTAAAAGAACAAGAACAATCATTAGATTATTTTTTAATGGAGGGCTAAAAATGTTTCTATTGGCACAAGCAAGTGATTTAATATACTTATTCTTACTAATGTTTTTAAGTGAACATGTTTTTAAAGTTTCAAAAGAAATACAACAGGGAGTCATTTTTATGTTTATTTTGACAAAAATTTCATTTTTATATTTTTATATAAATGAAGAAAAATATGACACTAAAACTTTTGTTTCGTTAAGAATTTTCATATTTTTAGTACCTTTGTTGTTCATTGTAGGGAACTATTGGAAGATACCAATTGTTAATTATATAGGAGGAGCTTTATTACTTTTATTTTTAATTTCATTGATATTTAATTTTATAACTATATATAGAATTTCTGAATTTAAAATATGGAGGACCATATTAGTTATTTTATATTTGTTTGTTTCATTTTATTTATTATTATTTATGATGATTATGATAGGGGAGGGATAATTATGAAATATCTAAAAATATTAAGTTTCATTATTTTTTTATTTATTATAGGGCATCTTTTTACAGAATACACATCATTACTTTCAATAATTCTAATACCCTATTGCCTTTTAATTTTGATTGAATATGCTTTATTTGTAAGGAAAAAATAAAAAAGGAGTTTTCAAGCTGCCATACTTTACTAACCCCTTAGCATTGATTTTTTACAAGAAACTAGCCAATAAACTTGTAATACTATCTTCAATTAATAAGTAAATAACTATTTGGATAGATACAACAAAAATTAAAGTTAGTATTAAGATGAACTTCCTAAACATATTGCACCCCCTTTCAAGAGGAAGGAACAAAAAAATTATAACATATTGTATAAAATAAATAAATATGCTATAATAGCTTTGTAACAAAGCAATAAAAAGGTGAGCTTTTTAAACAAAGGAACAAAAAGTCAGGACTGCCATAAATGCCTGACTTTTTTATTTTACAAATTTTCTTACTCTATAAAATAAATAAAAAATATGGTACAATATACAATACTAATTTAATAATCATAAGGAAAAAATATAAGGGGAATGTGATGGAAAAGATTTATAAAATTGTAGCAGATGAATTAAAAATTCCAGTTGATAAAGTTGAGAACACAATAAAACTTTTAGATGATGGAGCTACTATACCTTTTGTTGCAAGATATAGAAAAGAAGTAACAGGAAATTTAGATGAAGTACAGATAGGAGATATTTTACAAAAGGTTGAATATTTAAGAAATTTAGAAGAAAGAAAAGAAGAAGTAATAAGACTGATTGAAGAACAAGGAAAATTGACAGAAGAACTAAGAAACAGCATAATAGAAGCAAAAATTTTACAAGAAGTTGAGGATATTTATTTTCCATACAGAAAGAAAAAGAAAACAAAAGCTGACATTGCTAAGGAAAGAGGTTTAGAGCCATTAGCAGAAAAATTTTATACAGCTAATAACTTAGAAGAAATCCAAAATCTAGCAAAGGATTTTATAACAGAAGAAGTACCAACAGTTGAAGATGCAATAGAAGGAGCTATGCTTATAATTGCACAAAATATTTCTGAAAAAGCTGAATACAGAGAAAGAATAAGAGAAATATATTTAAAATATTCTATTATAGAATCAAAAGCTAGTAAAAAAGCAACAGAATTAGATGAGAAAAAAGTCTATAATGATTATTATGAATACAGTGAAAAAGTTGAAAAAATGCCTTCACATAGAATACTTGCATTGAATAGAGGAGAAAAAGAAGATATATTAACAGTTCATTTAAGACTTGAAGATAGTGATAGAGAAAGAATTGAAAATATGATTCTTAGAGAATTTCCCAAAAATGATTTAGTTGAAACCTACAAAGAAATTATAAAGGACTCTTTGGATAGACTTATAGTTCCTTCTATTGAAAGAGAAGTTAGAAATGCTCTAACAGAAAGAGCAGAAATTGAATCAATAGCAGTGTTTAAAGATAATTTAAAGAATTTACTTTTACAAGCACCTTTAAAAGAAAAAAATGTTTTGGCACTTGATCCAGGATACAGGACAGGCTGTAAGGTTGCAGTTATAGATAAATATGGCTTTTACAGGGAAAATACAGTATTTTTCTTAGTTGAAGCTATGCACAATCCAAGACAAATTCAAGATGCTAGAGATAAATTTTTGAAATTGGTTAAAAAATATGATATAGATATTGTGAGTATAGGAAATGGAACTGCTTCAAGAGAAACAGAAACTTTTGTTGCCAATATAATAAAAGAAGAAAAGTTAAATGTAAAATATTTGATAGTTAATGAAGCAGGAGCTTCTGTTTATTCAGCTTCAAAGATTGCAGCAGAGGAATTTCCAGATTTAGATGTTACAGTAAGAGGTGCAATCTCAATAGGAAGAAGGATACAAGACCCACTTGCAGAACTTGTAAAGATTGATCCTAAGTCTATTGGAGTTGGAATGTATCAACATGATGTAAATCAATCTAAATTAGATGAATCTTTGGATAATGTAATAAGCCATGTGGTAAATAATGTTGGAGCAAATATTAATACTGCTTCTTGGGCTTTACTTTCTCATATCTCTGGAATCAAAAAGACAGTTGCTAAGAATATAGTTGATTACAGAAAAGAAAATGGAAACTTCAAGAATAGAAAGGAAATTCTAAAAGTTAAAGGTGTTGGACCAAAAGCCTATGAGCAAATGGCAGGTTTCTTAGTTATACCAGAGGGAGAAAATATTTTAGATAACACAGTTATTCACCCTGAATCTTATGGAATAGCAGAAGCTATTTTAGGAAAAATAGGTTTTGATTTAGAAAAATATAACAATGAATTAAATGTAGCAAGAGAAAAATTAAAATCTTTTGATTATAAGAAGTTTGCAGAAGAAAATAACTTTGGTTTAGAAACTGTAAAAGATGTTCATGAAGCACTTTTAAAGGATAGAAGAGATCCAAGAGATGATTTTGAAAAACCTCTTTTAAAATCAGATATTTTAAATATTGATAATTTACAAGTGGGAATGGAACTTGAGGGAACAGTAAGAAATGTTGTAAAATTTGGAGCATTTATAGATATAGGTTTGAAAAATGATGCACTTTTACATGTTTCAGAAATTTCAGATAAATATATAGATGACCCAAGTAAAGTTTTATCAGTTGGGCAAATAATAAAGGTTAAAATAAAAGATGTGGACAAGGATAGAGGAAGAGTAGGCTTAACAAGAAAGGGACAAAATTAGTGAGGAGCAATAAAGATTTATGTTTATAAAGAAAGATTCTCTACTTTTAAGAATAATTTCATATAATGGGATTGCAATAGTGATTGTTGCTTCAATTATGGCAACTCTTTTTGGAATTATGATTTTTAATGAATTGAATATGAGACTTTTAGATAAATCTCGTGAAAGAACCTTACTTGTAAACAAGGCTTATTTATATTATATTGATAAAAGTCGTGAGCATTTATACGATGCCTCAACTGATGCAGTAAATTTAGTTTTAATTGATAGTGATGATAAATTAATTCAAAATAGATTGGCATCAGCAGTGAGGAATCAACTTAGTACAGAATCATATAGCTTGTATGGAAAATCATTTATTCAGATACTTTCTCCAAATAGGATAATTTTAGGAGAAAGTGGAGATAGAGATATAAAATATGATTTATATAAAAATAATAATATTATTCCTTCAAAAGAATTTTTAGAATATGGTAAATTTGAATATGTTAATACAAAAGAGGCACTCTACGTGAGAATAGTTCAGCCATATAGACTGTATAAATCCACTGAAAGAAACTATATTGTACTTACATTTCCTTTGACTAATTATAGTTTATCAGAGATAAAAGAATATGCCTATTTAACAAAAGATGATAAGGTATTTATTCTTTCAAAGGATGGTTACCTATATGGAGAGTTAAGTTTAGACAAGGTTGACGATTTTTTTAAAAATTTTAAATTTAATAAAGTTGGAAGGGAATTATCAGATAATAAATACTATTTTTCAGAAAAGAAAATAGGTGATGATTACTATTATCTAGGGATGCTTGCCTTAAAAAATGATAATAATAGTAATGACTATGTTGGTGATATAGGAGTTGCTATATCTAAAAATGATTTTGTTGCAATAAAATATATGCTGGCAACTATAATATTAGTTGTTGGAATACTAGCAGTTGTTATAAGTACAACTCTTTGTGCAAGAATTTTTGCTAAACTTCTTAAACCTTTAAATGCACTTGCTGATAAGACTGAAAAAATAGGTATAGATAGTGAAAAAGATAAGAATGGAATAGATTTTCAAGAAGAAAATCTCTATGAAATTCGTTCAATTTCAAACTCTTTAAAGTTTATGGCAGAGAGAATAGAAGAAAATGAAAAACTTTTGAAACAAAATAATAACAAATTAAATACAAACTTAAATAGGTTAGTAGCAGTTGAAAAACTATTGATGGAAACTGATTTAGTTAGAAGTTTTCAAGAAGGTATAAATAAAGTTTTAAGTGCTTTAACATCAGAAGTTGGTTTAGGGTACAGTAGAGCTATATATTTAGAATACAGCGAGGAAAAAGATGAGCTTTCAGTAAAAAATTATTCTATAAATCCTTCTATATCAACAAATATGGAAAAATATACAAAGGGGACAGATGGTTTTACTTTTCAAATTAATAATATAGGTGAGATGAGACCTCTTTTGAATATAAAATATGAGCCGGGTGGAATATTTTGGGATAGTATGGAATCAGGGAAAATAATCTATCATAATGACAAGGGTTTTAAGTATACCTATGGAAATAAATTATTTAAAACTCTTGGTTTAAAAAATTTTATGATATTACCTATTGCTGATAAAGAGATGAAAATAGGCTGTATATTGGTTGATTATTTTGGAAAAGATAACTTAATTTCAAAAGAAGAAGTTGAAGTAAACAATTTACTATTGATGAACTTATTGATTAGAATTAAGAATGCTATGCTGGAAGAAAGCAAACTTATGAAAGAAAGATATTTAACAATGTCTAAGGTTTCTAATAAGTTTATTAAGAATAATAAAAAATTAATCAACTATGTTGAAACTTTTATTGAAAAATTAGTAAATAATAGATATAATAATAAAGATATAGATAAAATAAAACGATATTTAAGAGATGAAAAAAAGAAGAATGTTGTTATCAAAGACTCTTTGGATAGTAGTAAAAACAATTTTGAAGTATTTAATTTTGAAAAGTTAGTAGAAAAAATAGTAAAAAATAGTCAGAAAATTTTGAAAAAATATGGAATTAATACTTCATTATTTATAGATTTTTCAGGGAATATGTATGGAGATAAAAAAAGAATATATCAAATGTTCATACAAATTTTAAGAAACTCCATAAACGCTATTTTAACTAGAAATAAATTAGATAAAAAGATTAATATAGTTGTTGTAGGGGATAAAAATCATCGTATTATTTTAGAGATAATTGATAATGGTGTTGGAATGACAGAAGAAGAAGTTAAAGCAGTTATGAGACCATATTCAGATAGCAAAGGTAATAGTATAATGGGAACAGGACTTATAACTATATATAAAATAGTGAAAGAACATAATGGGCTTATGACTATATCTTCTGAATTAGATGTCGGAACAAAAATAAGAATAATTTTTAATGAATACAGGGAGGAAACAAATCAATGAGTGAAAAAGAGTACACAAGTACACTACATTTACCGAAAACAGACTTTCAAATGAAAGCAAATTTGCCTAATAAAGAGCCAAAGTATATAAAAAAATGGGCTGAGGAAAAAATTTATGAAAAAGGTTTAGAGAAAAATAAAAATGGGGAAACTTTTATATTACATGATGGACCACCTTATGCAAATGGAAATACACATATAGGACATGCTTTAAATAAGATATTAAAAGATATAATTGTAAAGTATAAAACATTTAGAGGATATAAATCACCTTATGTTCCTGGTTGGGATACTCATGGATTACCAATAGAATTACAAGTGGTTAAAGAAGTTGGCGTTTCTAAGGCAAGAGAAATGTCTGCTTTGGAAATAAGAAAACTATGTGAAAAATATGCTAGAAAATGGGTAGGAATACAAAAAGAACAATTTATAAGATTAGGAGTTTTAGGTGATTGGGACAATCCTTATTTAACACTTGACCCTAGGTTTGAAGCTAAACAATTAGAATTATTTGGAGAAATTTATGAAAATGGATATATATTTAAAGGTCTAAAACCTGTTTACTGGTCGCCTGCAACAGAAACTGCACTTGCTGAAGCAGAAATAGAATATTATGATCATACATCTCCTTCTATTTATGTGAGAATGCAAGCTAATAAAGATTTATTAGATAAAATAGGATTTAATGAAGATGCTTATGTCCTAATATGGACAACTACTCCATGGACCTTACCAGCAAATGTGGCTATATGTTTGAATGCAAACTTTGATTATGGACTATATAAAACAGAAAAGGGTAATTTAATACTTGCAAAAGATTTAGCAGAAAGTGCATTTAAAGATATAGGAATAGGAAATTTTGAGCTTATAAAAGAATTTAAAGGAAAAGATTTAGAATATACAACATATAAACATCCTTTCTTAGAAAGAACAGGCTTGATAATTTTAGGAGACCATGTTACTGCTGATGCAGGTACAGGAGCAGTTCATACAGCACCAGGACATGGTCAAGAAGACTATGTTGTTGGGCTTGCATATAAGTTACCTGTAATATCTCCAATAGACCATAGAGGTTGCTTAACAGAGGAAGCAGGGGATTTATTTAAAGGACTTGTTTATTCAGAAGCTAATAAGGCTATAATAGAATATTTAACTAAGACAGGACATATATTAAAAATGCAAGAAATAACCCACTCTTATCCACATGATTGGAGATCTAAGACACCTGTTATATTCAGAGCCACTGAACAATGGTTTATAAGAATGGAAGGTGGAGATTTAAGAGAAAGAACTCTAAAAGTTATTGATAAAATAAATTTTATACCTTCTTGGGGTAAAAATAGAATAGGTTCTATGATGGAAACAAGACCTGACTGGTGTATATCAAGACAAAGAGTTTGGGGAGTTCCTATACCAATATTCTATAATGATGAAACAAATGAAGAAATATTCCATAAAGAAATATTAGATAGAATTTGTGGCTTAGTGAGAGAACATGGATCTAATATCTGGGTTGAAAAAACTCCAGAAGAACTAATTGGAGAAGAATTATTAGTAAAATATAATTTAAAAGGTTTAAAATTAAGAAAAGAAACTAACATAATGGATGTTTGGTTTGATTCAGGAAGTAGCCATAGGGGAGTATTGGAAGTTTGGGAAGGACTTAGAAGACCTGCTGATTTATATCTTGAAGGTTCAGATCAACATAGAGGATGGTTCCATACTTCACTTTTAACATCAGTTGCCTCAACAGGAGATTCACCTTATAAGAGTGTATTAACTCATGGTTTTGTTAATGATGGTGAAGGAAGAAAAATGTCTAAATCATTAGGAAATACTGTTTCTCCTGCTGATGTAATAAAAGTTTATGGAGCAGATATATTAAGACTTTGGTGTGGTTCTGTTGATTATAGAGATGATGTAAGAATATCTGATAATATACTAAAACAAATGTCAGAAGCATATAGAAGAATAAGAAATACTGCAAGATATATATTAGGAAATTCTTATGATTTCAATCCAAAAACTGATAAAGTACCATATAAAGATATGTTAGAAATAGATAAATGGGCTTTAAATAAATTAGAAGTATTAAAGAGAAGTGTAACTGAAAGCTACGATAAATATGAATTCTATAACTTATTCCAAGGTATACATTACTTTGCAGCAATAGATATGTCAGCTTTCTATTTAGATATAATAAAGGATAGACTTTATACTGAAAAGAAAGATTCTGTTGCAAGAAGAGCAGCACAAACAGTTATGTATGAAGTTCTAATGACTTTAACAAAAATGATTGCACCTATACTTTCATTCACAGCAGAAGAAATATGGGAAAGTTTACCAGCTGAAACAAGAGAAGCAGAATCTATATTCTTAGCAGATTGGTATATAAATAATGATGAATATTTAAAACCAGAACTTGATGAAAAATGGCAACAAATTATAAAATTGAGAAAAGAAGTAAATAAAAAATTAGAAAAAGCTAGACAAGGTGAAAATAAAATAATAGGAAACTCTTTAGATGCAAAAGTTAGTCTATATACAGAGGATAATGCTTTAAAAGAATTTATAAAAGAAAATTTAGAATTATTAGAAACTGTATTTATTGTTTCTGATTTAGAAGTAGTAGATTCTGCTGATGAAAACTTTACAGATGCAGAAGAGATAGAAAAATTAAAAATAAAAATTACTCATGCAGATGGAGAAAAATGTGAAAGATGTTGGAAATATGATAAACTAGGAAGTGATCCAGAACATCCTACACTTTGTCCAAGATGTGCAGCAGTATTGAAATAGGTGATAGTATGATTTATATATTTTTATTCTTAATATTACTTATAATAGACCAGTATTCAAAATTTATAGTGGATAGAACTTTATCTGTTGGTGAGACAATACCTATAATAGATAACTTTTTTAACCTAACTTATGTACAAAATAGAGGAGTTGCTTTTGGATTATTTCAAGGAAAAATAGATATAGTAAGTATTTTAGCAATAATTGCAATAGGTTTAATTTTATTCTATTTCTTCAAAAATTTTAAAAAGATAAGTTTTTTAGAAAGAATAGCATATACTATGATATTCTCAGGAGCAGTAGGAAATATGATAGATAGAATATTTAGAGCCTATGTGGTAGATATGTTAGATTTTAGAGGTATTTGGTCTTTCATATTTAATTTTGCTGATGTGTGGATAAATATAGGTGTAGTTTTAATAATAGTAGAACATATATTTTTCAATAGAAAAAAGAGGGTGAAATAAAGATGACATTTCAAGAAATAATTTTTTCTTTACAACAATTTTGGAGTTCTAAGGGTTGCATAATAGGTAACCCTTATGATATAGAAAAAGGAGCAGGAACATTTAACCCAAATACATTTTTGATGTCTTTGGGACCTGAACCTTGGAATGTGGCTTATGTAGAGCCATCAAGAAGACCAAAAGATGGAAGATATGGAGATAATCCTAACAGAGTTTATCAACATCATCAATTTCAAGTAATAATGAAGCCATCTCCAATTAATATTCAAGAATTGTATCTTGAAAGTTTAAGAGTTTTAGGGATAGAACCAGAAAAACATGATATAAGATTTGTTGAAGATGACTGGGAATCTCCTACTCTTGGAGCTTGGGGACTTGGTTGGGAAGTATGGTTAGATGGAATGGAAATAACTCAATTTACTTATTTCCAACAAGTTGGAGGATTAGAATTAGATATAATCCCTGTTGAAATCACTTATGGTTTAGAAAGAGTAGCACTATATATTCAAAATAAAGAAAATGTATATGATTTAGAATGGACTAAGGGTGTAAAATATGGAGATATGAGATATCAGTTTGAATTTGAAAATTCTAAATACTCTTTTGAGCTTGCAAGTTTAGATAAACATTTTAAATGGTTTGATGACTATGAAGAAGAAGCTAAAAAAATCTTGGATCAAGGTTTAGTTTTACCAGCTTACGACTATGTTTTAAAATGTTCTCATGTTTTTAATGTTTTAGATTCAAGAGGAGCTATTTCAACAACTGAAAGAATGGGATATATTTTAAGAGTTAGAAATTTGGCTAGAAGATGTGCAGAAGTATTTGTGGAAAATAGAAAAGCATTGGGATACCCTCTTTTAAATAAAAAATAAATTTAGATATATAAAAATAGTTCGTTACTGATTAAAATTCTAGAAAATTTTCTTTGAAAAATCCTAATAATTTCTAGTTAAATATAGCGATTACTTGCCAGCCTATAATGTTTCCAGAGCTCCACAAAGGCTCTCTCAACATTATAGGACGTCGCAGTAATCTTATAAAGCTATAAAATATTTTCTTCAAAGAAAATTTATGATAATTAATTACAATGTAATTCACTTATTTTTTATATAATGTTATTGTTTTTTTAAAAGATTAAAGAAAGAGGAGGATATAAAGTGGAATTATTATTTGAAATAGGAATGGAAGAAATACCTGCAAGATTTTTAAATCAAGCATTAGCTGATTTAAAGACTAATTTTGAAAGAAAATTAAAAAATAATAGAATAAAATTTGATGGAGTAAGAACTTATGGAACACCTAGAAGACTTGTTTTAATTGCTGATGAAGTGGCAGAAATGCAAGAAGATTTAGATGAATTAAATATAGGTCCATCAAGAGAAAGAGCCTATAAAAATGGAGCTTTAACAAAGGCTGGAGAAGGTTTCTTAAAGGCACATAGAATAGAAGAAGAACAAATTGAAATAGTTAAAAATGATAAGGGAGAATATATAGCATTCAAAAGATTTTCAAAAGGAAAACCTACTGAAACTATACTTCCAGAGATTTTAAAAGCCTTAGTTTTAGAAGAAACATTTCCAAAATCAATGAGATGGTCAGATAAAAATATCAGATTTGCAAGGCCTATTGAATGGTTTTTAGCATTATATGGAGATAAAGTAGTAGATTTTGAAATTGAAGGAATAAAGAGTTCTAATAAATCTAAGGGACATAGATTCTTTGGAAAAGAATTTGAAGTATCTTCTGTTGAAGATTATTTGAAGAAAATAAGAGAAAATAATGTAATTATTGATATTTCTGAAAGAAGAAAAATGATAGAAGAAATGATTAATAATTCATTATTAGAAGATGAAAAAGCAGATGTAGATGAAGCATTATTAGATGAAGTTACTAACTTAGTTGAACATCCATTTGCAATAGTTGGAACTTTCTCAGAAGATTTCTTAGAAGTTCCACAAGAAGTTTTAATAATATCTATGAAAGTTCATCAAAGATATTTCCCAATTTTAAGTAAAAAAGGAAAGTTATTACCTAAATTCATAGTTATTAGAAATGGTATAGATTTTTCTGAAAATGTTAAAAAAGGTAATGAAAAAGTTTTATCTGCAAGACTTGCAGATGCTAGATTCTTCTATTATGAAGATTTAAAAACTCCTTTGGATAATAATGTAGAAAAATTAAAGACAGTTGTATTCCAAAAAGATTTAGGAACTATCTATGATAAAGTAAAAAGATGTGAAAAAATAGCTGAATTCTTAGTAGAAAAATTAAAATATAACTATATGAAAGAAGATATTTTAAGAACAGTAAAACTTGCTAAGGCAGACTTAGTTTCTAATATGATAAATGAAAAAGAATTTACAAAACTTCAAGGATTTATGGGAGAAAACTATGCTTTAAAAGCTGGTGAAGAAATAGGAGTTGCCTTAGGAATAAAAGAACATTATTATCCTAGATTCCAAGGAGATTTATTACCAAGTGGAATAGAAGGGATAATTGCAGGAATCTCTGATAGAATAGATACATTAGTTGGCTGCTTTGGAGTGGGAGTAATCCCAACTGGTTCAAAAGATCCATTTGCTTTAAGAAGAACAGCCTTAGGTATTGTAAATATAATTATAAATGCAAATCTTGATATTTCATTAAAAGATTTAGTAAAAGTTTCACTAGATACCTTAGAAGCTGATAAGGTATTAAAGGCAGATAGGGCAAAAGTTGAAGCTGATGTTTTAGATTTCTTAAAACAAAGGATTATAAATGTATTTACAGATATGAAATACAGAAAAGATGTTATTTTAGCAGTCTTAGATAAAGATGCAGATAATATTACTACTGCCTTAGAAATAGTAAGAGTGATAACTGAAAAATTATCTAAGGACAAAATGCAAGCTCTTTTACAAGCAGTAAAAAGAGTGGCAAATATAATGAAAGGCAATAAAGATATTACTATAAAAGAAAAATTATTTAAAACTGATATAGAAAAGACATTATATACAGATTCAAAGAAAGTTGGAGAAGAAATAGAAAAATCTATAAAAGAAAAAGAATATGCTGATTATTTTGAAAAACTATTCACATTGGTTCCTACTATTGACAAATATTTTGATACTGTTATAGTAATGGATGAAGATAAAAATGTAAGAGATAATAGGATAAATCAATTAACTTATATTATGAATTTATTTGATAGAATAGCTTATTTGAATAAGTTAGAGTAATAAGAGAAAAGAGGAAAAAATGGACTCAAAGAAGATAGAAAATGCTTTTGTTGAAGTTATAGAAGCCTTAGGAGAAGTACAATATAAGGAAGAGTTAAAAGATACACCTAAAAGAATAGCTGATAGCTATAAGGAGATTTTTTATGGTATAGGTATTAATCCCAAAGAAGTTTTAAAAAGAACTTTTGAAGTCAACAGTGATGAGCTTATTATTGAAAAAAATATAGACTTCTATTCTATGTGTGAACATCATTTTCTACCTTTTTTTGGTACTATTTGTATAGCCTATATACCAAATAAAAAGATTTTTGGGTTTGGTGATATTTTAAAACTTATAGAAATTTTATCAAGAAGACCTCAGTTACAGGAAAGATTAACAGAAGAGATAGCAAAATATATCTATGAGATATTAAACTGTCAGGGTGTTTATGTAGTTGTTGAAGCAAAACACCTATGTATGACTATGAGAGGTCAGAAAAAAGAAAATACAAAAATTTTAACAACTTCTGCAAAAGGTATATTTGAAACTGATATTAATAAGAAATTAGAAGTTTTGACATTATTAAAATAGATTTAATCCAAATAAAACAACTCCTGCTGAGACTGAATTTTAAGCCTAAAATGCTAATCATTTGCTAAAAAGCAGAACTCACTTCGTTCAAACAACTGCTTTTTTGACGCTCATTAGCATAGCATTTAACGGCAAAATTCGTCATTCGCAGTTCGTTTGTTTTATTTAGCATTTAATATAAAAGGTTATAAAGAATGAGTGAAATTGCATTCTAAATTTTAGATGAAAAATCAAATAGAATGAGCCGAGCAAATTTCAACATGTTTGAGCTAACTTGTTAGCGAGTTGGTTGAATTTGCAGCGAATTCTT
>OGGR01000567.1_pt1 | contig 22046 bp, 19 predicted proteins | sample 1571321 | NCBI WGS metagenome assembly OGGR01 (sample SAMEA2582048, study PRJEB24529) | metagenome | biome: Human gut stool | place: China | collected 2011 | reverse complement strand
TTAAATTCTAAAGCTCATCTAGATATTCTCTTCATACTGTTTGTAAGTTTTATTAAGACTTATTTTATATATTAACTTATTTATTTATTTCATTTACAGGTTTCTTTAAGAATCCTATTATTAGGGCAGCTACAACGGAGCCTACTAATATTGATAGAATATATAAAAGAGGATTTCCTTCAACTACTGGAACTACTAATATTCCACCGTGAGGAGCAGGTAAACCTATTTTAAATATCATTGATAATCCTCCTGCTAGAGCTGAACCTATAACACAAGCAGGAATAACTCTGAATGGGTCAGCTGCAGCGAATGGAATAGCCCCTTCAGTTATAAAAGTTAATCCCATTATATAGTTAGTAGCACCAGCATCTCTTTCATCTTTAGTAAATTTATTTTTGAAGAAAGTAGTTGCTAAAGCTGTAGCTAAAGGAGGTACCATACCACCAGCCATTATAGCAGCATGTGGATAGTAATTTCCAGAAGATATCATAGCTATACCAAAAGTAAATGCAGCCTTATTTATAGGACCACCCATATCTATAGCCATCATTCCGCCTAATACTATTCCAAGGATAACTAAGTTTCCAGTTCCCATGTTTTGTAACCACATTGTTATGCTATTATTTAAAGCAGTTACAGGTCCAACAATTACTAAGTACATTAAGGCACCAGTTATTAAGATACCAAATAGAGGATAAAGTAAAACAGGTTTAATACCTTCTAATGATTGTGGTAATTTACTAAATATTTTCTTTAAGAATACAACTACATATCCACCAAGGAAACCAGCTATTAATCCACCTAAGAATCCAGAATTACTATTATAAGCAATTAAACCACCAACCATAGCAGGTGCAAATCCAGGTCTATCAGCTATACTTGATCCAATGAATCCAGCAAGAACAGGAATCATAAGGAAGAAAGCATTTCCTCCACCAATATCCTTTAATAATTTAGCTATTGGATTAAAAGTAGGATCATTTATTTCAGCTGAATGAATACCAAACATAAAGGATATGGCTATTAATATACCACCACCAACAACAAATGGTAACATATTTGAAACACCATTCATTAAGTGTTTATAAAATCCTCTTCTTTCAGTCTTACCAGAAGATTGATTAGAAGAATCTCCAGAATGAGAATAAACTGGAGCAGAGCCACTTAATGCTTCGTTTATTAATTCTTGAGGTCTTTTCATAGCTTGAACTACAGGAACTATTACGACCTTTTTACCATTAAATCTAGCCATTTCAACTTGTTTATCAGCTGCAACTATTATACCGTCAGCCTTATCTATGTCTTCTTGAGTTAATCTATTTTTTACTCCTGTTGAACCATTAGTTTCAACCTTTATATGTACATCCATTTCCTTAGCAGTTTTGTTAAGTGAATCAGCAGCCATATAAGTATGAGCAATACCAGTTGGACATGCTGTAACAGCTAAGATATATTTCTTATTTGAATTATTTTCTGTTTCGTTAGAATCCTTATTTTCATCAGATTCTTCATTTTCTTCAAATTTATCAAGAAGAGAAATAACTTCTTCTGGTGTTTTAGCATTTAAAAGTCCATTTTTGAAATCAGGATTCATTAAAAGTACTGAAAGTCTAGATAGAGTTTCTAAATGCTCATCATTTGCTCCAGCTGGAGCAGCAATCATAAATACTATATTAACAGGTTCACCATCAAGTGAATCATAATCTACACCGTATTTGTATATACCAAGAGCTAAAGATGCATTTTTTACTGCTTTTGTTTTAGCATGAGGAATTGCTATTCTTTCGCCAATACCAGTAGAAGATAAACTTTCTCTCTTTAAAATCTCTTCTTTATAAAGATTTTTATCAGTTAACTTTCCAGCATCCCATAAAACATCAACTAATTGATCTATAACTTCATTTTTATTAGATGCAGCAAGGTCAAGTTTTATTGTGTCAAGACTTAATAATTGAGAAATTTTCATATTTTAAACCTCCTCATATTTTTCAATTTTTATAATTGGTAATAATTTATTGACATCTTCAGCAAGAGCTAAATCTAAAGAAAATGCACTAGCACTTCCTGAGGCTATTCCATTTTTGAAGGAAGCGATTAAATCTTTAGTTTCAAAATATTTTGCTAAGAAACCTCCTACTAAAGAGTCGCCAGCTCCTACAGAATTTTTAACTTCTCCTTTGGGTGCGTTTCCTTTGAATACACCATCCTTAGTTATTAATAGAGCTCCATCTCCAGCCATAGAGATTATTACGTTTTCTGCTCCAAGAGAAACTAAATCTTTTCCATATTTAATAAGTTCTTTCTCAGAATTTATTTTTACATCAAATATTTCTTCAATTTCATGATTATTTGGTTTTATTAAAAAAGGTTTATTTTTTATAGCTTCTAAAAGAGCTTTTCCAGAAGTATCAACTACAACCTTTACATTTTTCTTAGAAACTCTTTTTTGTATTTGAAGGTATAAATCTTTAGGAAGAGTAGATGGAATGCTACCTGCAAGAACTAATATATCTCCTTCTACTAATTGATCCAATCTATTAAACAGTGAGTCTAATTCTTCAGATGTTATCATTGGACCAGCTCCGTTTATTTCTGTTTCTTCATTAGATTTAATTTTTACATTAATTCTTGAATCACCTTTTACTTTTATAAATTCTGTTTTTACCCCTAAAGCCTTTAGATTATCTTCAATGAACTTACCAGTAAATCCACCAAGGAATCCAAGGGCTATATTATCTATTTTTTGATTTCCTAAAATTCTTGAAACATTAATTCCTTTTCCGCCAGGAAATTTAAAATCTTTACTTGTTCTGTTTACTTTTCCTAGCTCTAAGTTTTCTACATCTATTACATAGTCAATAGATGGATTAAGAGTAAGAGTATAAATCATTAAATATCAACCACCTTTATATCAGTTTTTTTATCATATGTATTATCTTTAGGTTTTTCGTTTGTTATTATTACACATTTGTTAATATCAGAGAATTTTATTGTTGAAATCTCTCCAAATTTAGAGTCGTCAGCTAATACATAAGCTTTTCTAGAATTATTTATTGCGCATTCCTTTAATATTGCTTCTTCAGTATCTGGAGTAGTAAGTCCATAGGTATGATGAACTCCATTAGCACCAATAAAGCATTTATCGAATCTAAATTTTGAAAGACACATTAATGCATCACATCCAGTTATTGCTTTTGTAGAAATTTTAATATTTCCACCTATTACATAGCACTTAATATTTTTTTGGATTAATGTATCTATATGAGATAAGCCATTACTTACAACAAGTATATCTTTTCCTTCTAAGTAATCGATTAATTCATATGTTGTAGTGCCTGCATCTACAAAAATACAATCGCCATCTTCTATTAAAGAAGCTGCATATTTTGCTATAGCTCTTTTTTCGTGAATGCTTTTGGATGATTTCTCGTTGTAACTTAATTCTTTTGAAACATTAGCCAATGATTTAGCGCCACCATGAACTCTTTTTAATAGATTTATAGATTCTAAATAACTTAAATCTCTTCTTATAGTTGATTCAGAGCTTTCAGTAGCTTCAAGCAATTCAGTTAGGCTAACAAAACCCTTTAGTTTTAATAAGTTTAATATTATCTCATGTCTTTTTTCACTTAACATAATAACCTCCTAAAACCTTGTAACTAAATTATACATCCAAAAACAATCAAAATCAATAAAAAACATTCAAAAATTACAAGGTATTATATCAAAAATTTTAATTATAAAAGATTTTGTGATTGAATTTGGCTTTTTATGAATTATATATTCTATAACTTATTATAAAGGAAAAAGATAATTTATTAAGATATTCTTTAATTAAGATAAGTGTAGATAGAGATAGAATTATAATTTAAAAGCTGAAAACATATAAATTAATAAGGTCTAAATATTTTAAAAACAAGAGGTGTTTATATATGTTAAATAAATCAGATAATGAAATTTATATTATGGCGCCAAGTGAGGGAAATGTTTTAGATTATATTGTTTTAAACAAGGCTTTTAATTTAGAGGATTTAGAAGAAATAATTAGTTTAAATTCACATAATGAATTTTTATTTTCTCCAATTGAGGGGAAAGTTATTAATATTTCAAAGGATTATGGATTTATAGAGATTGGGATGAAAGAGGGAGTTAATATAATAGTAAGTACTCATATAAATAAGAATATAAAAGCTATTGAGCCTATGGTTGATATTGGGGGAGAAGTTTTAACTGGTCAAATACTTATGTATTTTGAAAAGGAGAGTGACTGTGATATGTCAATTACTGTAGCAATAAAAAAATCTCATTCAATATTAAAAATTGTAAAATCAAAAAATAAAAATATAGTTGTAAATGAATATATAATGAAATTAAATTTGATTTAAAATATATTTAAGTAATAAAAAGAAGTTGTATTAAATACAACTTCTTTTTATTATTCTGCTCTATATTCAAATTTTTTAATTAATTTTAAAGTATAGATTCTAATAACTGACATAACTGGACTTCCAAGTATCATACCTATAGGACCATAGATAGCTCCTCCAAGGGTAACTCCAAGGATTACTAAAAATGGGCTAAGACCAACTCTGTTTCCTATAAGTTTTGGATCTAAGTACCAAGCATCAAATTGTTGTAATATGAAAAGATATATTAAAACAATAACTGCTTTCATTGGGCTTATAAATACATTTATAAAGAATCCTACAACCATACCTATAAATGGTCCAAAGTAAGGAATCATATTAGTTATACCAACTACTACTGATAGTAAAAGTGCATACTCAGATTTCATTATTGTTAATCCAATAAAGGCTAGTACACCTATTATTAAGGAATCTATTGCTTTTATTCCAACATAAGTTCCTATTTTTTCATTAAGTATCTTTATAAATTCTAATATTTCATTTCCAAGATCTTTACCAAAAATGATTCTTGTAACTTTACTACTATGAGCTAAGAATTTATCTTTATCTACTAAAACATATATGGAAATTAAGAATCCAAATATCCAGTTTATTATAGAACTAGTTAAGCTTATGGCAGCATCTAGTAACCAGTTTGATAACACTGTAACCATAGAACCAATAAATGTTATTAGTTTATTAGTATCTCCATGAGGTAAATAAGAGTTTATTCCTTCAGGAACTTTAAAGCTTGCCATTATTTCTGTAAATAGGTTTTGTACATAATTAGTAAATGCAGGTATATTATCTATTAACTCAATTAAACTTGTATATAATTTAGGTAATAAATAAGTTGCTGCTAGTGAAATTGATGTTACAAATATTAAGTAAGTTATTACTATACTAATTCCTCTTGATAATTTAAATTTTTTGCTAAATAAATTTACAATTGGATTTAATATATAGGCAATAATAAATGCTAATAAAAAAGGTAATAGTACTGCTAAAATTGTATGAATAGCAGACATAACACTAGGAATATTATCTATTAACTTTATTGATAGATAAGATACTATTATTACTAATACCATTTTTATATATGATTTATTGTTTCTAAAAAAATTATTCAATATGTACCCTCCTTCTCTATAAGATTTAACATTTGATAATATAAATTACTCTTTGATTATATGGTTTTAAAATCAATTTATCAAATGAGAGTTCATGTTATATAAATATAATAAAGGAAATTATTTTATGTAATTTTTAAAAATTTCTTAAGAATCAATTCTTTAATTAAATGTTAAAAATATCTATAATTATTGATAAAGATATGAATTGGTTACATAATAAAATAAATATAAAAAAATATAGGGGGATTTAAATCATGGATACTAAAGAACTATTATTAAATGAAAGCAATGAAATGATAAGTGGAATTTATGAAAGACTTCAATCCTTAGAAAGTTTAGATTTAAAAAGTTTAGATAAGAATAGAACAATGCTTTTAATAGTTGATATAAATAAAGGATTTGCTAAAGCAGGAGCTTTATATAGTGATAGAATAGAGAAGTTAATAAATCCAATAAGTAATTTAGCAAAGTATGCTTTAAATAATGGAATAAGAGTTAAAGCCTTTACTGATTATCATACAGAAGAGGGAATAGAAGTTATAAAGAAAAATTCAACAAATGGATTTTTAGAGGAGAATTTCATATTAAATAAAGAAGAGATAGACAATGTAATAATAGTAGGAGATTGTACAGATATATGTATTTATCAATTAGCTATAAGCTTAAGAGCAGAGTTTAATAGAGTTAATAAAGATGGAGAGATATATGTACCAAAAAAACTTGTAGATACATTTGATATGCCTATGCATAAAGCTAATTTTATGAATTATGTATTTTTAAACTCTATGCTTGATAATGGTGTTAAGGTTATTGAGGATATTATTTTAGATTAGAAATATAATTTCTTCAGTAAATTAATATAAGTAGTTTTAAGTGATTATAAGTTTTTTATAAGTTGAAATTTTATATCTTAGTTAGAATTTGAAAAAATTTTAATCCTTATAAGAGTTTTTTGCTATTAATGTATATTTTCTAAGTAAATTAGTTAATGACAAGTTATTAACTTAGTATGATTTGAAATTGAATATGGACAATTATTTATAATTATGTTACTATTTTTAAGTAATTTTTATAGGCGATGGAGTTCGCCATTAAATGCTTTATGCTAATGACTCCTACAAAATACAAGTTATATGTTTATATAGCTTATATTTTGTAGGAGTTATTTTTTGCTCAAAAATTATTAATATCAATGAAGGGAGAATATAAATGAAGCAAAAATCTAAGAAATATTTAAAGTATATTAGTAGAAATAATACCTTTCTTCTAGGAAAGACATTTTTAAAGTGGCTATTAATAGGAAGTTTAATAGGAATTTTTATAGGAGGAGTAATAGCTATATTTTTAAAATCTTTAGAATGGGCAACTGATTACAGAGTTAATCATGGCTTTGTTTTATTTTTACTTCCTATTGGTGGAGCCTTAGTAAGCTTTCTATACTACAAGTTTGGAAGGAACTCAGTAAAAGGTAATAATTTAATTATTGAAAATATAAATAATTATTGTGGAGATGTACCACTTCGCATGGTTCCCTTAGTTTTCTTTGGAACAGTTGTAACTCACTTTTTTGGAGGATCAGCAGGTAGGGAAGGAACTGGAGTACAGATTGGTGCAAGTATAGCAGAGACTATAGGAAAGTTGTTAAAATTAAATAAGGAAGATTCAAAGATAATGCTTATGGCAGGGGTAAGTGGAGGATTCTCAGCTATATTTGGTACACCGCTTGCTGGAACTATATTTGGATTAGAAGTCTCTATATTAGGTAAAATGAGTTATGAAGCTTTAATACCAAGTTTCTTTGCTAGTATTATGGGAAATGAGATTGTTAAAATCTTAGGAGTGCATCATTCTCATTATAAGGTTTTGGGAGTACCAGATATCTCAGCTCTTATTATTTTAAAAGTAATAATTTCAGCAATTTGTTTTGGATTAGCTAGTAGATTATTTAGTGAACTTACACATAAATTAAAAGGTCTATTTTCTAATAAGTTTAAGAATACCTCATTAAAAAGCTTTGTAGGAGGATGTATTGTAATATTATTAGTTTATTTAGTAGGAAGTAGAAAATATTTAGGTTTAAGTCTTCCTTTATTATCAGAAGCTTTCAATGGACATGTATCACCTTTTGATTTTCTAGGAAAACTTATTTTTACATCAATAACTTTAGGTGCTGGATATCAAGGGGGAGAAGTAACTCCTTTATTTGTTATTGGATCAACCTTAGGAAATACATTATCAGGAATATTAAATTTACCACCTTCATTTTTAGCTTCTTTAGGGTTAGTAGGTGTGTTTGCAGGAGCAACTAATACGCCTATTGCTTCTTTTGTTTTAGGAATAGAGATGTTTGGAGTAGGAGGTGCACCATATTTATTTATGGCGTGCGCAATAAGTTATATTTTCTCAGGACATACTGGAATATATACTTCTCAAAAAATAGGAGTAAGTAAGAGTAATTTAATAAATTTTTCTCATGATTCAACTCTCGCATCATTGAGTAAAAGGGAAGAGGTAAAACTATAGTCAATCAAATAAGTCACTTTCTAATTTTTTTATAAGAGTATTTTTATAAATAGCTTATAGTATTCTTTGAAGTTTTTCTAAAGAATACTATAAGTTAATAAAAAGTAAATAAATTCATAAAAAATACACTTTTAGGATTAGGTATAAGTTAAAAGCTACTTTGTTTTAAAATAAACTTAATTTTAAAATTAAATTCGTAAATAACCTATAGAAAAATTATATGAAGTAAAATTTTTGAGTTTTGATTTTGAAATTATTAACTGTTTATAATATTTTTAGAAGATAAATTTAGAGGTGATTTATATGGATATAAATTTAGATGCTTTAGTAGAAGCTAATAGAAAATATACAAAAGATGGACATGTAGCTACATATATTCCAGCCCTTGCAAAGGTAAATCCAGATCAATTAGGTGTTTGTATTTATGATTTAAAAGAAAATAAAGAGTTTTCAGCTGGAGAATATGATGTTAGATTTGCAATTGAAAGCATATCAAAGGTTCCTACATTAATATTAGCTATATTAGATAATGGAATAGAAAAAGTATTTTCAGAAGTTGGAACAGAACCTTCTGGATTTGCTTTTAATTCAATTATGAATATGCAAATAAATCATAAAAATAAACCATCAAACCCATTTATTAATGCAGGAGCTATTAAAGTAGTATCCTTACTTAAGGGGAAAAATGATGAAGAACGTTTTAAAAGAATTTTAGATTTTTATAGAAAGATTATGAATGATGATGAAATTACTTTAGATACTGAAATATATTTATCAGAAAGAGAAACAGGGGATATAAACAGATCTCTTGCTTATTATATGAAGGGTAATGGAATCATGGAAGGTGATGTTACTGATATTTTGGATTCATATTTTAAACAATGTTCAGTTTTAGTTACAGCTAAGGATTTAGCAAGATTAGGTGCTGTATTAGCTAATGAAGGGGTTATGCCTTGGAATGGTGAAAGAGTATTTTCTGTAGAAACAGCTACTGTTGTTAAATCATTAATGACTACTTACGGATTATATGATGAATCAGGAGCTTTTTCAGTTCATATTGGACTACCATCTAAAAGTGGTGTAGGAGGAGGAATACTATCTTCAGTTCCTAATAAATGTGGTATAGGATTATTTAGTCCAGCCTTAGACGTACCAGGAAATAGTGTTGCTAGTATGAAACTTCTAAAGGAAATAGCAGATAAATTAAAATTAGATATATTTAGATAGAAGTTTTTAAATAAGTAAATTAGGTTTAAGTATGTTTAGAGTGATTAAAAATCTAAATATATTTAAGCCTATATTTTTTAGAATTTAACAACTATTTTATAGGTTAAAGAATATTTAATAGTGTAGAGATTAATAAGTAGGTTAATATTAAACAACATACTTTATATAAATATGTTGTTTAAATTAATTCTAAAATAAAAATATTCTAATATGAATTAAGACTAAATATTTTAACATTTATTTAGCATATCTTATAATAAGTTCATTTAAAGTATTTGAGGAGTTTATTATGGGATTAACTTTAAGTCTTAAAGATATAATTATAAGGTTGTTATTAGCAACAATAGTTGGAGGTGTTATAGGTTATGAAAGAGAGTATCATAATAGAGCTGCTGGATTTAGAACCCAAATATTAGTTTGTGTAGGCGCAGCTATAGTTTCTTTAATAGAAATAAGATTAGGTCAGGATGTCTTTGAATTTGTAAAAGATAATTATTATATAAGAAGTGTAATAAAAATTGATTATGCTAGATTAGGATCTCAGGTCATTTCAGGGCTTGGTTATGAGGAAGTTTTAAATGGTATCATATAGGGCAAAATTAGTATTAGTCAGATTTTAAATTGTATTTAAGAAAAAAATAAATATGAAACCAATTGGTAAATATAAATATCATTTATATTTATATTTAAGTTAAAATATTTTAAGTGATTTAAACTTATTTTGATACCAAAGTTAAATTTAAATTCATATTTTAGTAGTATAACATTTATTTTATATTGAGGTTAAATATGTTAGATATATATATTCAACTAATTAAATTAGCAATAGCTTCAATTATTGGATTAATAATAGGATTCGAAAGGACTAGAAGGAAAAAAGCAGCTGGAATAGGAACATTTTCTATAGTATGTATAACATCTTGTTTATTGACACTAATATCTATACATGGATTAGGTGAAGGAGCAGATAAGTCAAGGTTAATAGCCAATATAATTACTGCAATAGGATTTGTTGCTGGAGGTGTTATTTTTACTGTTAATGATAGAGAAAGAATTGAAGTAAATGGGGTAACTACTGGAGCAGAAATTTTTTGTGTAGCATCTTTAGGTATCGGAATAGGACTTGGTCTTTATGAAATAGTTTTAACGGTTGTGATATTAGTTGAGATAAATATAGTAATAGCCATGGGCATAAAAAAATATTACAAACGTAAGCAAGATAATAAATTTAAGAAATGCAATTCTAAAGAAGATAAAGTTATTAATGATTTGGAAACTTAATAAAATAAAAATACAGATATAGTGTTAGTTATTTTGTTAAATTACATGATGTATAAATGTAGCTTTATTAATAAGTATTTTTTTTCTTTTGATAGTAAAATGTGGTAAAATATTAATGTGTAAATTATATATTTATAGGAGTGAGTTTATGTTTAAGAATGATTTGATTTTAGATATAGTTGAATCATTAGGTAGGAATATTGGAAAAGCATTATCTGATGAGAAGAGTGAAAGTGAGACGATTACAATTGAAAATTTATCTGATAAAGATATGTTATTACTTATACTAAAGAAAATGATTTACTGTGGAAAATATAGTGAAGCAGAAGATACTTTATTTTGCTTTGCAAAGAAAAATAAAGATTCCGATTTTACTTCTATATGTGAATGGTTTTATAAAGAACTTTCTTTAAAAAGTGATAAGGAGCTTATAGATAATAATTTTTCTAGAGATGAAATAAAACAGGGATTAGAAGATTTTAAAAGAACTTTTAAGTAAGTAGTTTTAAATTAAGGGGGAGTTTACGTGAAATTAAAGTGGAAAGGGAAATTAAATGAAAACAATATGTTTCCTGAAAATTATGTGCCAAAAAATTCTATTCAATTTTTAAATTCTAAATCTAAAGTTAAACCATATCTTGGGGTTTTGCCTATACTTATATTAGTAATAGTCAGTGTATATTTTAAGAGAACTTATGTTATGGATTTTAACTTGAATTTAAAAGGAATGCTAATAGGATTAATAGTATCAATGGTATTTCTTGTAGTACATGAGTTATTACATGCGATGTGTTTCCCAAGAGAATGTACTGCTGAAATATTCTATTCTCCTGCTGGATTAAGTATTATTCCTTGTGTTCCAATTTCAAAAATTCGTTATGCTATAATTTTAGTGGTTCCAGCTGTGATATTAGGTTTATTACCATTGATAATATGGACTTTCATTCCTTTTACCAATACAACACTAAGTTCAATATTATTTATTGCTAGTATTGGGAGCTTAGGTGGGACTTCTAATGATTTATATAATTTTTATCAAGTTATTAAAGTTATGCCTAAAAACTCGTTTATGATAACATCAAAAACAAACTGCTATTATTTTTTAAAAGGAGAAAATTAAATTTGAATGTATATAAATTAAAAAGAAATATCTTTATAAGTTAAAGATATATATTTGATATTATTTTAAGAAATATTATAAGTATATATAATGAAAAAGGTTAAATTATTGATTTTTTTTAAAATAGCATTTTAAATAATGTAAAAATATTAAACTTTTTTAAATTTAGGAGGGTATAATGAAAGAGATATATTTATTAACTACATATTTATTGAAAGCTTTTTTAAAAGATACATTAAACCAAGAAAAAAAATATCGGGACTCAATTTTAAAGATAATTTTAGGAGCAATGATATTGACGTTTTTTATATTTTTTACATCAAATTTGTACCGTATATTATCAAATGCAGGCATTGAGCATGTATTAATATCATTAATTTTAACCGCATCATCAATTGTTTTTATGATAATTGGCATATATTTAGTTTTATCTAACTTTTCTTTTGCAAATGACAATGAATTCTTACTAAGTCTCCCTTTAAATAAAGAAAAACTTTTTATATCTAAATTTTTATTTATACAGATTACTTTATTACCTATTTGTATTTTAATATTTATTTTACTTTCTATATATGGAATACTATCACAATCATCAATTACATTTTATATATATACTTTGATAGTATCATTACTAACACCAATAACTCCAGTAGTATATTGTATATTTATAACTTTAATATTAAATAAATTGGTCTTAAAGATTAATAGTAAAGAATTTATTCAGCGAATATTTACTATAACATCAATAATTTTTAGTATTGGAATAGTATATTTTGCAATAAAATCATTTATGTCTCCAGATAATGTGATAGCTTTAGTAAATAAAAATAATTCATTTAGTGTTAATTTTATAAATATTATTTTTCCATTAAATATATATCTTACTAAGGCATTAACATATAGTGATTTTCTAATAGGATTAAATTCAATATCTATTTCAATTGTATTAAGTATATTTTTAATTATATTAAGCATTTGTATAGGTAAGAGACTATACTATAAAATAATGTTAAATAGTAATAGTGTTAGTGAGGTCAATGGTTTTAAAAAGTACTCTTATTGTGATGATAGTGATTCTATATTAATTATATTAATTAAAAGAGATTTCTTAACCTTAATAAGAAGTAGTCAATTTTTCTTATATACGATTGGAATGTTTCCAATATTGGTATTAATAGTTTGTACATTTATTCCAATCTTTCAGGCGTTTGTTAATATTGATAGTTTACAGAATAACTATATAGTTATATATATATATCTTATGTCATTATCAGCACTTTTTGCTAGTTTTAATGTAACTGCATCTACTAGTTTTTCTAGAGAGGGAAGATATCTACCATTGTTATTGCAGATGCCTATTGATATAAAAACAATATTGCTTTCCAAAATAATAGTTTCACTAGCTGTGAGTAGCTTAATGATAATTTTAAATTTAGTTGTACTAGTTTTCTTAAATTTACCTATATTAGTTTATATATTAATAGGGTTATCAATGTTTATATTTACATCATTTATCGTAATGGTTTCTGTATTTAATGATGTTAGTAATCCAAATATAAGATGGTGTTATGAGAAAGATTTAGTTAAAGACAATATTAGCTTATATAAGTCTGGTATATATATGATTATTTGTACACCATGTATAGTTATGCTATATCTAATACTTAATAAAACAGCATTATCATATATAAATCAGTTCTACTTATTAGCTATTATAATTATTGGTACTGGAATAATCTTTACTATAAGATATTATAAAAAAATACTTTTAAAAATTAATAATTTGTACAATCTTTAGATGGAGGATTAATTATGATAACTTATAAAAATGTTTCAAAATCATACCATAAATTTTCAAAGGCTATTAATAATCTTAACTTAGAGATTCCAGATGGAAAAGTTATAGGATTGCTTGGACATAACGGGGCAGGTAAAACTACCACAATTAAAATGACTGTTGGAATTTATGAGCCTTCTGAAGGAGAAATCCTTATAAATGGAGAAAATATATTAAAAAATCCTATTAAGGTAAAAAAGCAAATTGGATTTGTTCCTGATAATATATTTTTAAATCAAAATTTTACTGGTAACGAATATTTAGTATTTATAGCTAATATTTACGGGCTTTCTAAAAATGATAGAATTAATAGAATTGAGGAGTTAGGAAAAAGATTCGAATTACTAGAGTTTTTAAATAATAGGATTAAAAGTTATTCTAGGGGAATGCAACAAAAACTTGCTATTATAGCATCACTTCTTAATAATCCTAAGGTTTGGGTTTTAGATGAACCATTAAATGGCTTAGACCCTCAATCAGCTTATGTTTTAAAAGAGTTTATAAAAGAGTATGCAAATAAAGGAAATACAGTTATATTTTCAACTCATATTTTGGAAGTTGCTGAAAAATTGTGTGATGAATTAATCATTTTAAAGAAATCAGACGTGGTTTTTAAAGGTACAATAGATGAATTGAAAATTAAATATTCATCTGATAGTGACTTAGAAGAAATCTTTTTAAATTCGATAAATAAACCATATAAAAATTAGAAATAAGTATTCATATAATTCGTTAAATACTTTATTTTATAGAAATTTTCAGATGTATAGCCATGAATAGTGTATAACAAAGATTATAAGTTATACCTATGAGATTATATATGACTTTTGTAATTATTGTATTAGTTATAAATAGTATAAAATTCTAAAGGTAAATAAAAATTTCTTGTGAATTTCTTGAAAGGACAACAATATTTTTATTTAGGTTTTGTTAGATTAAATTGTTAATATTACAAAATAAAAATAAGGTAGATAACTACCTTATTTTTTCTTTTCAAATCTATTCCCTATATTTGCATATATTATTACAAACTTAATTAGAATAATATAAAAATGGTATTGGTTTATACTGTTTTTTATTTAATTAAAATATACTATATTTGGGACGAAGATGACCAATTTATTTCTTAAATTCATTTATATTTGAAATCAAAGCTTTAGAATTCTTTTTAGATAAAGCTGCTTCTTCGAGTTTAAGTCTAGTATTTTCATTTAATAATGTTTTGTTTTGCTCTTCTAAAATTTTAATTTTTGACTTTAAAATTCCTATTTCAAGGCAATTATCAACCATATAATCCATTTCTTTTTTTAACTGATTATAGTTATTTGTAATAATATCTAATTTATTATTAGATATTAAATCAACATTACATTTAAGAGATGGGATGCGATTATCAATATATTCTTTAAGGATAGAATATCTATTAAAAGTAGACCAGGTTACCCCTGACATTTTACTGATACCTCTATAAGATAAGGATATTTTATCTAACAATTGTTTAATTTCTAAGTATGTTGATTCACAATTTTGAAAGTAATTTTCTATATTAGATAAATATTTTTGTATGTTATTAGGTAAATCATAAAAGCTATCCATATTATGTGATTTTAGAATATCATTAATTGAATTTTCTACTATACTGACATCAGATTTTCTATTTTTTGATTCCATTCTAACACTTCCTTTTTTATGTCATTAAAATTATTGAGAATTAATGAAAGATTACTATATTTAGTTATAATATCTTCGTTATCTCTTTTTTTTATTTCTTCTTCTAGTATTTTTAGTTCTGGTAAAAGTCTTTTATTAATTAATAAAGACATGCTGTTTAATTCTCTTTGATAGCTTTCTATATAGTTATCATTTATTTTGTATAGTTTGGAATTATACTCAATGATTTTAATTTTATCTTGAAATCTTTTGTAACTTAAATATAAAGAGTCAAGGGTAGGAATTTGAATATTAAAATCTTCAAGCATGGTTAGTCTGTTTTGAGTTTCGCACATTACCTCTAAAGTATCTAGCATGCAATAGCCTACATCAACATCAGTCATTGGAAGTTCATATTCATAAAGTAAATCGATTATTTCATTAATATTTCTTTTTATATTTAATTTTTTAGGATTAGAAGAAACTAGTTTAAGAAATTTATTTATATCATTATATGCTTTTTTAAATTTTTCATTTTTTAATTCATTTTTTATATCTGGGTCTGATATTTTATTTATATCAGTTTCAAGTTGAGTTCCATCAGAGTTGCTTCTACTGATTAAAGCTTTAGCTATTCCAACTTTCTGCTGTCTTTTAGCTTCTTCACGAATATAGTGCTCCGTCATTTCAGTTGATAAGTGATTCATATGTCGTCTTATCCATTCTAGTTTTTTATGTTCTCTGCAATAAAGAATTGTTGCGCATGTTACTCTATATTGATGAGGTGTTATATAATAAATTTTTTTGCCTTCTGGAGTGAATAGTCCATTGCTTCTTTTAAAATCATTTTTAGTTATAGTCCATATACTAAATTTATTGCGAATTTCTGAAGACATAGAGCCTATATTTAATTCTTCTTTATGATTAAAGTAAAATTCTTTATTTAAATTCCATAAAGATGAGGAGTTGTTATATAAATTATTAAATTGATTTAGAATTAGATAATTAGAATTAGATTTTTTTCTTCTAACAGACATTATATCTTTTAATGTTTCATAAGCTAAGACTGCATTAGGAGTCATAAAAGTATATGTCCAATTACCCTCAGAAATAGTAGTTTTATAGGTATAAAACTCAAGTATATATGATTCAGTTTTAGAAGATTCTATACTTTTATCAATCTTTGGTAATGAGGGTCTTTCAATTTTTTTTAATTTATCAGATTGTAATATACGAAATTCACCAATCCTCATGCCAGTTTCAGCTAATATAACTATCATACATGCTGTAGTACGTCTTTTTATAGATAAATTATCATTTAATAAATCTTTTATAGCTAATGAAACTATATTATCAAAAACTGATGCTTTATTTGATATATTTTTATATGGAATTAGTTTATGTTTTCCTTTCTCAATCTCTTGCTTTTCCTTTTGTTTATTAATAACAGACAAGTATTTGTAAATATCTTTATAATTTACAGAAGCGTTCATTGAAATAACCTTTAAAAAATCTTTTATAATATTTTTCTTTTTTGACACACGTTTTTCTGTTATGTTCATATTATCAAAATATTCTTTTATCAATGCGACAGTTATACTTTCCATATAAATAATATTTCTTTTTTCAAGAAATGTTGTAAATTCTTTTAGTATTTCAACCTTATCTCTTACAGTTACCACTCTATTTCCTCTAATAACAAGCTGTCTAAGTGCAAAAAGTTTTACATATTCTATGTATTTTGGGACAATAGAATTAAAATTTATTATATAATCCTCGAAAGGCTTATTTTCTGTATTAAATAAATTATAATTCCAAACATTATCAGTATAATAACATGTTCCAGCTATTGGTATTTGTTTGGTTTGGTGAATTTGTTCTATAGGTGTTAATTTTAAGCGATTACCAATTTCTTCGATATTCCAATTGATTTTATCATTATTTTTATTTAATACTAAATCTTTAATTTGCCCTATACTCATTTTAAACCTCCTTATTTCTATTAAGCATAAATAATTGTTTTTGATAGAAGACACCTAAAAGTTGCAACAATATCTCACAAATTGTTGATTCCTCATAGTTAAGTGTATTTTTTTTGAATGTTTTTATTTCTTCAATATAATGTTCGAATATATAAATCTTTTCTGGTGTAGTTACAAAATCTTTACATTGAAGACATTTATAAAATGGATATTTTTTTAGTAAATCTGTATTTTGATAATCATTATGATTACAAGCTGACTGTTTACAACTTCCAAGTACATTAGTTGAGAGTGAGGTATTTTGGTTTAATGTAACTTCTCCATTTACATTCACATTAGATATAACGGTACCAGTAAAAACTTCAACATAGAATTCTATATCTTTACTATTTATATAATTATTTAAATTAGTTTGAATAGTGCCGCCTATCATATCAAGTATCTCATGAATATCTTTATCTGCTTTAGAAGCAGCTTTTATAATTTCATTTTTTCTCATGTGTCTAATATCATAAATACGATATTTTTTTTCAAGATTTAATGAGTTTAAAACTTCATAGAATTTTCTATAAAAATATGAAGAAAGACTATGAATTGTATATTTATCAAGATTAATTTGATAAGTTGAAGGAGTTATAAATATATACTTAGAATGTTCTTTATTAATAGCATTTTTAGCATAATCTTCTGTTAAATTAATAGCTCTTTGAATTGATTCTATACATTCTAAGGGGATTTGAGTTTCCACTTTTTCTTCTTCGGTTTTGGTGTAATGTTCGATGGTACCATAATAATTTCTTTTATCTATATATACTATACAATTTCTTCTAAGCGACAATATATCTCCTATTCTAAGCTTGGTTTTTGTACAAAGATAAAGTATTATAAATAAAAGTTCTCCGTTTTTAGTTGTATTTTTATCTTTTTTAAATTCTTCAGCTATTTTATTAAAATCATCTATAGACATTCCTCCATCGCTTCCGCTAGGTTTTGTCTGTTTACAGATTAAGTAATCGTTCAAGAGCGTGTTAAATTTGTATTTATCTTTATAGTAATTAACAAATGATTTAACAGGTGAAAATGTATTAGATATTGTCTTGGATTTATTGTAATTACTAACAATACTACACATATAAGTAAGCATAAAATCCTCACTAAAGGTTTCATTAGTACGTACTATAGGAGTTATATTACTATTCTGTATATCATATTCATATTTTAAATTTAGAAAGTCTTTTATTATATAGAAATCACTATACATAGAACCTATGTAGTTATAGTTTTTATTCCAAAGAAAAATTTTTAAATCATTTCTAAAATTTAGGTCATATATTTCTGAAAAATCAAGTCTAATACTATTTAATTTAGTAGCACGGGCATTAGAAGATTTATTTTCAACAATACATAATTTATCTTCTGAAGGTGGGATTTCAAAAGGAGAGTGTATTATGAATTTAAAGCCTTCTTTAAACATAGTATTAAAATTAGAACTTGATAACACTTTTACATTAATTGCAGTATTAATAAATATTTTATGATTATATTTATTAGTTTCTATATATGATAGTAAGAAGATATAAAACTTTTTTAATACGTCAATCATTTTTACATTACTAAAAGAAAATTGAGAATCTTTATTGTCATAAAATTGAAATTGTTTTTTGAATGTTTCAAAAGTTAAGTTTTCAATACAATTCATGTTTTTAGATAATGAACCTAGACTTTCATCAAAATAATATATGAAAAGCCTATTTTCTATTCTAGTTGCAGTGCTTTTTTGAGTTTTATCAAAAGTATTTATAAATTCTATAAGAATTTTTTTAATAAAAATATTATCTGTGTTTAAATTGACTAGAGTACTTGAATTTACAATATTACCTTTAGATTTATATGAATACTCAAATAAATGTAATTGTGATGGAGAACTACTAATTGGGAAATTAGTATAAACTTCTTGAAAGATAAATTGGTCATAATTAGAGTTAGAAGAAGGCTTTGTTCTTTCTTGTACATATAAATAGTCTTGAAATTTATTTAATTCCTGAATATTTTTAAGGTCATTAAATTTGGTATTATTTATTATGTATTTAAATAGTTCTGGTAATAAGCTTTTAAATTTTCCTCTATTAGAACTCTTTATATTACAAAAGGTTACTGAAAAATATACTTTTTGAATTAAATTACAGTAGTTTCTCCAAGTAATGTCAGTTATTTTATATGAACCTATGAGATTAACTAAACCTTTAAGAGTGTATAAGTATTCTTCAACTCCTTTTACAGTATCGAAATTTAAGTTGGTTGGAGCTGTGAATTCTTTACATATAAAACCATCAAGTAATCTTCTTATTTCTTTATCTCCTTTAGATGAATAAATTTCTAAAGCAATAGATTTCCTAATAGAAGGTGTTCCTATTAAAAAATTATTACAATAATTTTTTAGAGTATCTTTATATTCAAATAATTCATTGATATTAGGTGATAATTTATTATTTGTATTATCAACAATATATTCTAAAAGAATAGGAAGGATTTTGTTCAATAATACTTAAATATATGTCCATCGAAAAATTTTCTATTGTTATATATTCAAAATATTTAATTAGATACTTAATAGCAGAATTGTAATGTTTATTATTTTTTATTGTAAAATTTGAATCTTTTGCTTTGGTATCTATGAAACTATATAATAGCCTACTAATTTCATAATCATTATTGTTATTTTCAAGAATTGATTTTATTTTATCCATTAACTCTATTGTTATAGTCAAAGCTTAACACCACTTTCATTCAAAAATTTATTTCCTTGTTTTGCTCTTTTAGCCATTTCTTCTTCTGTTGGATTAAGGTATATAAGACATGATGAAGTACTAGTATGCCTTAATGCGTCTTTAAGTTGAAAAATATCATATTTCTCATGGTCTTTTTTATACATAGCAAAACCATGTCTGAATCTATGATTTAAATTATTTTTTCTATTAAATTTATCAATTGGAATATCAAGTTTTGAAAATATTTTATTTTTAAGATAATTATCATGAACTTTTTTATCTATAGGTGTACCATAACTACTAATAAATATATATCTATTTACTTTGATATTAGATTTAGTAACTTTAGCTGCTATATTTTTGCTTTGAAGATTTTTTTTGCATTTAGGCGTTAAATAACTAATGCTTCTAGATTTTTTTAAATAATTTTGAATTAATTCATAGGTTTCTTCAAATATATATATAGTTTCACATCCAAAAGCCTTACCTAAAGCATTTTCATTGTAACTAGGAGTTTGATAATCGTTTTTAGATATTATACTCATGCAACCTTTAGCACGTTGGTAATGTTTGTCTGTATGTCTATTTCTAAGTGTTATAATTGCAAAATCATCATTATCATTTTTTGATATATCTTCTAGTGTTAATCCCAAAACCTCACCTATACGCATTCCATAAATATACATTAAATGGACTATTAATTCTTCTCTTAATGATGCTACATAGGCTTTATCATCAGATTGTTCTAAAGCCATATTCTGTTCTTCTTTAAAAAGAGCAATAATTAATTTATATTCATTGAATCGAATATATTTAGGAACAGTTTTATGTTTTTCTACCTTTTTATTGTTTCCATACTTTTCGTAGCTTTTTTTGATTGCATGTGAAAAAAATCCAGCATCATTACTTTTGTAGGATACAGTCGTTATTTTACCTTTAAAATAGGAATTATCTAATTCAAGATACTCAAAAAAATTTCTATAAATAGATAGGTACTTATTAACAGTATTATTTCTGCGAATAGATGTTAACTTAAAATCTATGTAGTTTCCTTCTGTATTGCCACCAGATAAAAATCTAGATAACTGACTAAATGGTATTGAAGAAATTTCTTTAATATCGTATATATGATTTATTTCTATAAATGAATAAAGAATCTTTAGTGATGTATAAGCTAATTCACGCATCTTTATACTGCTTTCACCTAAAGCATTATATTCATTTCCATTAATATAATTAAATGCATCTTCAATTAATTTACCTTGTGTATTAAGTATCAAAAAATATGTTTTATCATTATATTTTTTAACAAATCCTTTTATAAAAATGTCTTGAACTTTATCATTATTTATATATATTTCATATCCAGAGCATGAGTAACCTTTAACTTCCTTTATACTTTGATTTAGATTCATTAATTTATCACCTCTTAACTATATGAAATAATATTAACTTAAGTTATTTATAAAAACAATACCATTTTATTTTCCACATACTACTTTTAAATATTTGTTTATAAATATATATTTGGAACCATATTAAATATCCTCATAAAATTGGCTTTTTGGGCGCAGGAACAATATTACAAAACAAAGGATCAGTAAAAGGGTTAACAACTGCTGCATCACTATGGGTTGTGGCTTGTCTTGGTTTAGCTATTGGTATGGGGTATTATAACTTAGGCATTTTAGGATTTTTATTCATATTCTTAACCTTAGTAAGCTTAAAGAAGTTTCAATCTAAATTTATAACCAAGGCTGGAGAAAAATGTTTTGAAATAATATATGAGAAAGATTCACAAGTCTTAGAATTTATAGATAAGATTTTCACTCAAAAAGGTGTGAAGATAAAAAGCATAGAGTTTTTGGGGAGAAATAACAATGAAATTGTGCAATATAAAAATGCTATATATAGAGTTGAATTACCTAACTATATAGAAGTTGGTGAAATAATAAATAAATTAAGTATAAATGATGGAATTATAAAAATAAGTGAATATAATGACATATAATAATGATTTAATGACATATAATAATGATTTATTGTAATTAAAATAAAGAAAAAATAAATTTAATACTTTGCTTTATAATTTGATATTTATGAAAATGTAGTTTTT
>OGGR01000549.1_pt1 | contig 22736 bp, 15 predicted proteins | sample 1571321 | NCBI WGS metagenome assembly OGGR01 (sample SAMEA2582048, study PRJEB24529) | metagenome | biome: Human gut stool | place: China | collected 2011 | reverse complement strand
TACCCTGTTGGAGCAGTACGTCTTCGCCCACTTTCAGATGAAGGCCCACAACGAGTATGGGAAGAAACTAGATTTTTATGGGACCCTATGATGATAGAGGGCACCTTTAGTGACTTTATTGGCATAGGTGGTACTATTACAACCTTGGCAGCTATTGATTTAAAAATGACAGAATATGATGGTCATAAGATTCAAGGTCATAAATTATCAAGAGAGTGTGTGGAAGGCATTATTTTACAATTGCGCTATATGAGCCGTGATGAGCGTTTACATGTACCAGGACTACAGCCTGGGCGTGCAGATATTATTGTAAGTGGTGCAGAAATACTAACATCATTTATGGATGCTTATGAGGTGCCTCATATTTTTGTAAGTGAACAAGATGGGATGGAAGCATTGCAACAAGAATTGTTTGAAGGTTATGATGAGTCAACACAGTAAAACTACTCCAAAAGCAATTAAACAACTACATAGAACTGTTAATAAAACCTTAAAAGATGCTGATTTATTTCCTAAGGAAGCACGTGTTTTGATTGCTTGCTCCGGTGGTCCAGATTCTATGGTCTTGTTAGATGTATTGCAATATTTAAATTATCATAGGAAAGCCCAGTGGACTATCGGCGTTACAACTATAGATCATTGCATTCGCAGTGAAGGTGCTACTGAATTACAGCTAGTGGAAAACTATTGTAAGGAGAGAAATATACCTTTCTGGGGGATAAAAAGGGATGTTCCCGCTATAGCTAGGGCGCGAAAAGAGTCTGTAGAGACCATTGGTCGTTATGAGCGTTATGCGTGGTTTAATCAATTAGCAGAACGTGAAGGCTATGATTATATCGTTACCGCTCATCATAAGGATGATCAAGCGGAAACTATTTTGGCACATATACTGCGTGGAACGGGGATTAAAGGTCTTACAGGAATGATTGTGGTGAGTCATGATTATACGGTTCCCGTTGTTCGACCATTATTAGAAGTGACAAAATCTGAAATATTGGAATATGCTCAATTACAGAGAATTGTTTATTGTATAGACGGTTCTAATGAGGATGTACAATATAATCGTAATCGCATACGCCATGAAGTAATTCCTGTCTTACAAACAATAAATCCCAATGTAGTAGATGCACTATGTCGACTAGGAAATATTGCTCATGTTGATGAGGCTTATATATATGGTGAAAGTAGACGTTTATTTTCACAACTAGTGATGCTGACTCCATATGGATATACTGTGTCACGACGTGCTATGAGAGCATTGCCACTAGCTATGCAACGTAGACTGTGGCAGTTGATGATTACTAGTGTGTCACTATCCTTGTTACATCAAGAGCAACTAGAGCATATTGTGAAATCAGGAGAACCCAAAACTTTCACCATTCAAAAAGTTACAATTAACGCACAATGTGATACAATACATGTATATTGCGAACATTAGATATAGAGCCGGGAGGTCTTTTATATGCATCAAGATGTAAAAGAAATTTTATATTCTCTTATTTTGAGCGTTTTATTATTTATGGTTTTTATAACAATGACTATTGGAGTAAAATATACTACTGCAACCAATGCAAGTTTTCTAATAAGTTTATCAGTTATTTTCATTCCATTTTTTTCTTGGATTTTTAATAAAGAAAAACCTAAGAAAAGTATTTTTATCATACTTATTATTGCATTGATAGGAATTATGCTATTAACATTAGATAAAAATTTAGAATTTCATATAGGAGATATTCTTTGTTTAATTTGCTCTCTACTTTTTTCATTTCATGTATTAATAACTGAAAGATTTGTAAAAAATAATAATCCTATTACTCTTGGAGTATTACAATTTGGAGGAGTAGCTCTATTATCTTTTCTTGTACAATATCCAATAGAAAAATTTACACTTCCTAAAAATGAAAAATTCTGGATTTCTTTAATGATATTAAGTGTATTTTGTACAGCACTTGCCTATATAATACAAACTGTATCTCAAAAAAAGTTATCATCTACATTGATAGGTCTTATTCTATCATTAGAACCAATTTTTTCAGGGATTTTTGGATATTTTATTTTAAATGAATATTTAAGTCCTCAACAATATATAGGAGCTTTTTTACTATTAATATCTATTATTTATGTTACTGTAAAAAATTAATTCTTTTTATTTTAAAATATAATAAAAAGCCACATAGATTATTTTTCTATGTGGCAAATTATTAATAATTTCTAAATGTTAAGAATTTTTTTACATCATTCCTGGCATCATTCCACCAGCTCCCATTGGAGCTTTTTCTTCTTCCTTCTTATTTGCAATGACAACTTCTGTTGTTAGAAGTAAAGATGCAACAGAAGTAGAATTTTGTATAGCAGCCCTTGTAACTTTTGCTGGATCAATAATTCCAGATTCTATCATATTGACAAATTTTTCATTTCTAGCATCAAAGCCAAAACCTTTTGGAGACATTCTTACTTTTTCTAAAACTACTCCACCATTTAATCCACAGTTTTCAGCTATTTGTTTTATAGGTGCTTCCAAAGCTCTTTTAACAATTTCAATACCCATAGCTATTTCACCAGTTTCATTGAAATCTTTCATTGATTCAATGATATCAAGTAAGATAGTTCCTCCACCTGCAACTATTCCTTCTTCAACAGCTGCTCTTGTAGCATTTAAAGCATCTTCTATTCTTAATTTTTTATCTTTCATTTCAACTTCTGTGGCAGCTCCAACCTTTATTACAGCAACTCCACCAGATAATTTTGCAAGTCTTTCTTGTAATTTTTCTTTATCATAATCAGAAGTTGTTTCTTCTATTTGGGCTTTTATTAAATTAACTCTTGCAGATATATCTTTTTGTTGTCCTCCACCATCAACAATTACAGTTAAGTCTTTTGTAACTTTAACAGTTTTAGCTTTTCCTAATTGTTCAATAGTAGCTTCTTCTAATTTCATTCCCTTTTCTTCTGATATAACTTCTCCACCAGTTAGAATAGCAATATCTTCAAGTATAGCTTTTCTTCTATCTCCAAAAGCAGGAGCTTTAACAGCAACAACATTTAAAGTTCCTCTTAATTTATTTATAACAAGAGTTGTTAGAGCTTCTCCTTCAATATCATCAGCTACAATTAAAACTGGCTTAGACATTTGCACAGTTTTTTCAAGCAAAGGTAATAATTCTTTCATTGAAGAAATCTTTTTATCTGTTAATAAGATTAAAGGATTATCAAGTTCTGCAGTCATTCTTTCAGAATCTGTAACCATATATGGAGAAACATATCCCTTATCAAATTGCATTCCTTCAACAGTTTCTAAAGTTGTTTCCAAAGACTTAGCTTCTTCAACAGTTATCACACCTGTTTCACCAACTTTTGCCATAGCTTGAGCAATTAATTTACCTATTTCTTCATCACCAGCTGAAATTGATGCAACTTGTGAAATTTCTTCATTAGATTCAATTTTTTTAGCTTTATCTTTTAAAACTTCAATAGCTTCTTTTGCAGCAAGTTCAATTCCTTTTTTTAAGAAAACTGGATTTGCACCAGCACTCAACATTTTTAATCCTTCTTTAACAATAGCTTGTGCTAAGATTGTAGCTGTTGTTGTTCCATCTCCTGCAACATCATTTGATTTAATAGCAACTTCTTTAACTAATGCTGCACCCATATTTTCAAATGGATCTTCCAATTCAATTTCTTTTGCTATTGTAACACCATCATTAGTAATTAAAGGTGCTCCATAAGACTTTTCAAGAACTACATTTCTACCTCTTGGTCCTAATGTAATTTTTACTGCATCTGCAAGTGTATTAACCCCAATTTCTAATTTTTTTCTAGCTTCATCATTAAAATTTATAATTTTTGCCATTTATTTTACCTCCTGAATTATCCAATAATAGCCAAAATATCTTCTGCATTAACTATTAAATATTTTACATCTTCATCTTCTATTTCATTTCCAGAGAATTTATTGAAAATAACCTTATCTCCAACTTTAATTCCTTCTAACTTTTCACCTTTCCCCAAAGCAATAACTTCTGCTTGATTTTGTGTATCTGTATTAGATGATTTTGAACTAAGTAATATACCACTCTTAGTTTTTTCTTCTTTTTTAATTGGTTTTAATAAAACTCTTTCTCCAATAGGTTTGATATTCATAAAAATTTACCTCCTGATTTTTGTTAGCACTTAATTAAGTAGAGTGCTAATTTTTTTATAAGACAATAATAATATATTATTTTTCATTTGTCAATAGAAAAATTTAACTTTATAAAAGTAAATAAAAATGTTAAAATTATATATCTATCTACAAAATATTCAAAATAAAAGGGGAGATTTTATTATGAAAATTGATTTAAGTAATGAAGAATTATTTTATGAAGATGAAATTGATTTTGACAAAAATTTAAATTTTATATTTGGAAAAAATGGTACAGGGAAATCAACTTTAACTAAGTTATTAAAAAAGTATGGGGAACAAGACTATGATGTAAGAGTATTTCAAGGCTTTGAAAATATGGTAGGTGAAAATAATAGACTGAATGCTGTAATTTTAGGAGAAGAAAATAATGAAATAGCTCAAGAAATAGAAGTAAAAAAAAAGGATATAAAAAAGAGAGAAGAAGAAAAAGATAAGATAAATTTAGAAATAAAAGAACCAAAAGATAATTCAGAAAATTTGTGGAAAAAATTTGAAGAAATTAAAAGAAACACTAATCAGAAGAATACTCAAATACAAGATTTTTATAGTAATTCAGCTGCCAAAATAAAAAAGATGACAGATCCACAAATATCAAAAACAACTTATAATAAAAATGATTTTATTTTAGAAAAGAAGAATGCAAAGTTATTAGGAGAAGCTGATATAGAATATTTTAAAAATTTAATAAAAACAGAAGTAAAAACTGCAGAAGAAATTGAATTTCCCAATATTAATTTACAAGATGAATTAAATAGAATAAATTCAATTTTAGAAAAAAAAGTTGAAGAAAAAGTTAGTATAAAACGATTAGAAGATAATGAAGAAAAGCGTAATTTTGCTGAAAAAGGTTTACATCTACATAAGGTAGGTGAGATCTGTTCATTTTGTGGTAATATAATCAATGAAAAAGAATACAGTGAATTGGTAAAGTATTTTTTAGCAGATGATATTAAGGAATTTCAAAAAGAGATTGAAATATCTAAAGATAATTATAGAAAAATAATAGAAAGTATAGAGAATATAAAATTTGATAAGAATAATTTTTATCCTAATAATATAGAAAAATTAACTCAAATAATTGAAGAATACGAAGCTATAAAAGAAGGGATTATAAAAATATTAAAAAATTTTTTAGAAAATCTGGAGAAAAAAGATATATTTAAAGAAAATGAAAAAATTCTTATAGATAATATTTCTTTAAATTTTAATAAAATTTCTGAAGAATACAATGATTTAGTAAAAGAAAACAATTCTAGTAATTTAAGTGAAGAAAAAGAAAAAGCTAGAGTTAATTTAAGATATCATTATATAAAATTAGAATTAGATAATTTTAAAGAAGAAATTAAATTAAATGAAGTAAAAAAATTAGAAGAAGAAAGTTCAAAATATGAAACTGAAATAAAAAATAAAGAAAAAGAAATTATAGAACTAAATAATGAAATAAATAATTTAAATTTAGAAATCACCCAGTTAGAAGCTCAAACAAAAAATGAAAAAAAATTGGTAGGAAATATTAATAAAAAGATAAAACACTATACCTCATTTGAATTAGTTCATAAAGAAGATGCTAAAGGTAAAGGCTTCTATAATATAAAATGTTTAAGAACTAATGAAGATAGAGATATAACTCAAATTTCAACAGGAGAAAAAAATATAATTGCATTACTTTATTTTATTGAAAAATTAAATGAAATTAATGAAGTGAAAACAAGAAATAAACTTATTATTTTTGATGACCCTATGAATTCTAATGATGATACTATGCAATATTTAATAATTGAAGAATTAACAAATCTTATAAAAAACCTTGATAAAAATGATAAATTTATTGTTATGACACATAATGTACATTTTTATATAAATTTAAAATATAGTCATTAGACTTGTATCTGATTCTAAAAAAACTAAAATTAACTATATAAAAAATAAAGATGAAGATTTTAAAACAAGTTATAAAAGTTTATGGAATGAAATTAGTATTTTATTTGCTTTACCTTATTGTGATATTAATCCTGCAATATTATTAAATCCAATAAGAAGAATAATAGAGACATATGTAAATTTTAATGGACTTGAGCAATCAGATTTTCTCTCAAAAGTTGAAGGTGCAAAAAAATTTTTTGATGTTAATTCGCACTCTATTGATGATTTAGAAGCTGATTTGAATGGAAAATCAAAAGAAAATATTATTGAAATATTTAAAGAATGTTTTGAAAAGAATAATTCAATAGAACATTTTAAAATATTTTGGAAGGAAGAAAATAATGGAGGGAAAAAATGTTAATAGAATTAGAAGATAAAATTGTTGATTTAATAGAAAATTTAGAGAAAGATAAATTTATATTTAATTTTTTATCTTTATATGATTTTCCAAAAGCAACAATAACAAAACTTGAAAAAGGTGTAAATAATGTTTCTAAAAATAAAAATGAAATTCATTTAAAAGCTAAACTTTTTTTTAGAAAAGTTGAAGATGATATCCTAAAAAATTATACAGAGATTGAAAATGATTTAGCTGAAATTAAAGCTAAACCTAGATATATTATAGTTACAGATTTTAAAAAATTTTTAGCTAAGGATACAAAAACACAGGAAAGTTTAGATATTGATTTTAGAGAACTTCCAATATACTATTCTTTCTTTTTAGCTTGGAACAATATAGAAAAAATTGACTATGAAAAAGAAAATCCTTTGGATATAAAAGCAGCTGAAAGATTTTCTAAAATCTATGATGAACTTATAAAAAATAATATAGATATTGATAATAAAAGTTTAAACCTATTTTTGATTAGAATAATATTCTGTTTATTTGCAGAAGATACAGAAATGTTTGAAAAAGCTAGTTTTACTAATGACTTAAAAACTTTAACTTCAACAGATGGTAGTGATTTTAATGATATTATAGCTTTAATTTTTGAAAAACTTTCAAAATTAGATATGAATGTTAAATACGAATATCTAAAAAAATATCCTTATGTAAATGGAAATCTTTTTAGTGAAGAGCATAAAAAAATACATTTTAATTCAAAATTAAGAAAGCTAATAATAGAGGCTGGAGAACTTTTAAATTGGGGAAAAGTAAATCCTGATATTTTAGGTTCAATGTTACAAGCTGTTGCCAATTCTGAAACAAGGTCAAATTTAGGAATGCACTACACAAGTATTCCCAATATTATGAAAGTTATAAAACCTTTATTTTTAGATGAACTTTATACAGAGTTTTTTGATATAAAAGATAGTGATTTAAAAGATAATACAAAACTTGAAAAATTAGAAAAGCTTTTAGAGAGAATAGGAAGAATGAAGTTTTTTGACCCAGCTTGTGGAAGTGGAAATTTCTTAATAGTAACCTATAAAGAACTTAGAAGATTAGAAATAGAAATATATGAATTAATAGTTTTTATTAAACAAAAAACTTTTATTTATGAGCCTTCAATAAAACTTTCTCAATTCTATGGAATAGAAATTGATGACTTTGCACATGATGTGGCTATGCTTTCACTTTGGATAGCAGACCATCAAATGAATATAGAATTAAAAGAAAGATTACAAAATGCTTTTAGAAATACCTTACCTTTACAAAAAGTGGGAGCTATAAGATGTGCTAACTCTTTAAAAATAGATTGGAATGAAGTTTGCCCTCATACAAAAGATGAAGAAGTATTTATTTTTGGTAATCCCCCATATTTAGGAACAGAAAAACAAAGCTTAGAGCAAAAAAAAGATTTAGAAATTAATTGTAATGATTTGGGAATAAATTCAAAAATGGTTGATTATATTAGTGGTTGGTTTATAAAAGGTGCAAAATATATAAATAATACAAAGGGAGAGCTTGCTTTTGTTTCAACAAACTCTATTTGTCAAGGAGAACATGTTGCTTATCTTTGGAAATCTCTTTTAGAAATAATTGAACTTTCTTTCGCCTACACTTCTTTTAAATGGAAGAATAATGCCAAACATAATGCAGGAGTTACTGTAATTATAGTAGGCTTAAAAGATAAAAATAAAGAAAAAGTTAAAAATATATATATTGAAGATAAAGAAGAAGAATTTTCAAAAAAAGAAGTTAAAAATATAAATCCATATTTAGCCGATGGAGAAAACATCATCATTGAAAAACTAAATAAGCCCTTATCATTTAAAGAAAAATTAATTGTTGGATGCAGACCAAATGATAATGGAAATTTAATTTTTAATAAAATAGAATATGAAGAAATAATAAGTAACAATTCTCTTTTAAAAGAATGTTTTCGTCCATTTATTGGTGGAAAAGAATTTTTAACAGGAAAAAAAAGATATTGTTTATGGTTAAATAAAGAATTATATGAAAAATATAAAGATGTCAATATAATAAAAAATAGAATTGAAAAAAATAGATTATATAGAAAAAATAAAAGAAAAATAAAATTATCTGAGATTCCATGGGCTTTTGAAAATGATAGAAACCAAGATAAAGTTGGCTTCTTTATTCCACAACTAAGTTCAAGTAATAGATATTATGTTCCAATGGGATTAATTTATGAAGATGAAGTAATATCTGATCCAAATTTTATCTCATATGAATTAAATTTATGGGAAACGGCTATATTACAATCAAGAATGCACTTAGTATGGTTACAAAATATTGGTGGTAAATTAAAAACTGATTATCGTTATTCAGCAAGCTTAGTATATAATACTTTTCCTATTCCAAAATTAAGTGAAAAAATGAAAGAAAAATTGGAAGAAGCAATTACAGATATAATAGATTTTCGTGATGAAAATGGTGGAACTTTAGCAGAATTATATGGTTCTCCTCTTGCTGAAAAAAATCCTAAACCTATGAATGAAGATTTATTAAATTTACATAAATATTTAGACAAAGTTGTAGATAGTATTTATTCTGAAAGAGAATTTAAAGATGATGAAGAAAGATTAGCCTTACTTTTAAAAATGTATAAAGAAAAAATGGAGGAATAAGATGGAAGATAACATTATCAATGTACAATATAGTCAAAGTGGGAAAAGTAAAAAAACTAATGATAAGGGTATGAGAGAAATGCAGGCAAGAGCCTATGAAAAAAGAAAATCTCAATATCTTTTGATTAAAGCTCCTCCTGCTTCTGGTAAATCAAGAGCCTTAATGTTTATAGCACTTGATAAATTAAGAAAGCAAGGTCTTAAAAAAGTTATAGTTGCTGTCCCTGAAAAAACTATTGGAGCTTCATTTAAAAATACTAACTTAAAAGATTTTGGTTTTGAATATAATTGGGAAATAAATCCAAGATATAATCTTACAACTGGTGGTACAGATAAATCAAAAGTTGATACTTTTATAGAGTTTTTAAAATCTAATGAAGATATTTTGATTTGTACACATGCTACTTTAAGATTTGCTTATGATAAATTGTCTGATGATGATGAATTTGATAATTGTCTTTTAGCCATTGATGAATTTCATCATGTTTCAGCTGATGGAACGTCTATCTTAGGTGAGATTTTAAAAAATATTATAAGAAATACAAAAGCACATATTGTTGCTATGACAGGTTCATATTTTAGAGGAGATACTGTTGCAATATTAGAGCCTATAGATGAAGAAAAATTTGATAAGGTTACTTATACTTATTATGAGCAACTTGATGGCTATGAATATTTGAAAAGTTTTGGAATAGGTTTTAATTTTTATCAAGGAAAATATTTATCAGCATTGAAAGAAGTCTTAGATACAAATAAAAAGACTATTATTCATATACCTTCTGTAAACTCGAGAGAATCTACAAAAGATAAATATAATGAAGTTGATGAAATAAATGCTTTAATTGGAGAATATCAATATCGTGATGATAAAACAGGTGTTGACTACATAAAAAGAGAAGAAGATGGCAAAATATTAAAAGTCATTGATTTAGTTGATGATGATATGACTCAAAGAAAACTTAAAGTTGATTATCTATCAAAATTAGAAAATGCAGATGATTTAGATATAATTATAGCTCTAGGAATGGCAAAAGAAGGTTTTGATTGGGCTTGGTGTGAACATGCTTTGACTATTGGTTATCGTGGTTCTCTTACTGAAATTGTTCAAATTATAGGAAGATGTACAAGAGATAGCTCTAATAAAACTCATGCTCAATTTACAAATTTAATTGCTCAGCCTGATGCAACACAAGATGAAACTGCCTATACTGTAAATACATTTTTAAAAGCAATTTCAGCCTCACTTTTAATGGAACAAGTTCTAACACCAGATATAAAATTTAAGGCTAGACTTAGCCCTGATGATGTAAGTGATTCTAAAGCACTTATATTTGTTAAAGGCCTAAAAGAACCTTCAACTGAAAGAAGTAAAAAGATTATAGAGCAAGATTTACCAGATTTAAGAGCAAGTATTCTATCTGATGATGATGTTTTAAAAGCTATGACAGTTCAAGATTCAAAACTTATTAATAAGCTTTTAATTCCAAAAGTTATTAAAAAAGTCTATCCTGATTTAGAAGATGAAGAAATCGAAGAAATTAGAGAACATATAGTAGCTGATAATTTTATCAAAGGTGCTGAATTTGAAACTGTTCAAAGTGATATAGCTGGCACAAAAGAATTTATCAAAGCTGGAAATAAATTTGTTGAAGTAGAAAAGTTAGATATAAATCTTATAGATTCAGTTAATATTTTTCAAAAGGCTTATGCTATGATGTCAAGAAAATTAGATGTTCCTACTTTTAAAATTATACAAAAGATTATAGATGAAAAAAGAATGGAAATTACAGAAGAAGAAGCATTGGCTAATGCAGATAAAATAAAAGATTTCTATAATGGAAATGGCAAACTTCCTGATATAAATTCAAATGATGAATATGAAAAAAGACTAGCTCATATTTTAGAATATTTAAAGAAACAGAAAGCGAGAAGAGAAAATGGCAACATATAAAAATTTTGATGACATTTTTATAGATGATTTTTTTAAAGAAGTTCTTGTGGTTGAAAAGAAAGAACATAAAATAAGTTCAGATAAAGATATAGAAGATTTTCAAGAGATAAATAAATTTTTTTCCGAAAATAATAGAATTCCTAAAGTTGCCAAAGTTTTAGGAAAAGAAAGAAGTTTAGGAAAAAGATTTGAAGGAATTGTAGCTGACAAAGAAAAAATAAAAAAATTACTTCCCTTTGATGAATATGGACTATTAAAAGAATATGAAATTCAAGAAGAAAAGGAAGTACAAGTTGCAGAAGATAAGGTTGAATATAATAGTATTGATGATATTTTAAGTGATTTTGATGATATATTCAAAAAATCTGAGGCTGACTTAGAAAGTCAATTAAGAGATGTTTCAATGTATCAAACTTATAAAAATACTAAAATATTAAATGAAAAGAAATCTTTTTCTGAAGCTCTTTCAAAAGAAGAATTTGAAAAATATGATTTGATGTTTAAGAAAATCCATGAAGAAATTAATCAAGGACTTAGAAAAATAAAAAGTTTAAATTCTGATAATAAAAGAGAAATAGATATTTTAGGAAATATAGAAGAAGGAAATATTTTTATTATAAAAGGGCTTATGCTTTTTATTGAAAAAAAAGGTGAAGTTACTTTAATGGAAGGAAGAAAAAAGAAAAATGCAAAATTGACAGTTATATTTGAAAATGGAACTATCAATAGAAATTGGCTTCTAAATTCCTTAAGTGCTGAAATAAGCAGGTCGGATGCTTTTAAAGTTGAAAAAAGGTTAGATGAAAACTCTCAAATATCTTTAAATGACTTGACAACTGGTTATATTTATATTCTTAAATCTTTAAGTGAAGAAGCAGAAATAAAAGCTATTCCTAATTTATATAAAATAGGTTTCACTTCTGATTCTGTTGAAAAAAGAATAGCTAATGCCAAAAACGAAGAAACTTATCTTTTAGCTAATGTTAAAATAGTAGCTACTTATGAAGTAAGAAACTTTTCAGCACAAAGATTAGAAAAAGCTTTACATCATAGATTTGCTGACAAGCAGCTTGATGTTAGCTTTCTTATAGCTGGAAAAAAAGTAAGTCCTAGAGAATGGTTTTCCATTTCTTTAGATGAAATTGAAAAAGAAATCAATCATATTCTAATTGATTTACAAACTCATATTTAGAAAGAAAAAATATCTTTTTTATTATGAAAAGTTATGGTAGAATAATAAAAGAAGGGAGTTGATATTATGGTTGTATTAGAAAAAATTGAACAAGATATTAGTAAAAAACAACTAAAAAAGATTGGAGAAAAAATAAGAAATTCTACTGCAACTGAAGAAGATTTTAAAATTGTTTCAGCTTTTAGAAGTAGTCACGCTCCCCTAATAAGAATTTTAAGAGATAGTTTAAAGAATTTTAAACTAAAAGATGAAAATATGTTAATTTCAAGAAGAATAAAAAGAATGCCATCTATAATTAGAAAGTTACAAAGATTTAAGAATATGAGTTTAGATAGAATCCAAGATTTAGGTGGAGTAAGAGTCATATTAAGTGATTTAAACAAGGTCAACAATTTTGCAAATTATTTAAAAAATGTTATGTATAAACATAAAGATAAAAATAATTTTTTAATAATAAGAGAAAAAAATTATATTTTTGAACCCAAAGATGATGGATATAGATCTATTCATCATGTATATCAATATCAAGGAAAAACATATCCAGATTTAAGAGGACTTTGTATAGAGTTACAAATAAGAACTATAAAAGAACATCAATGGGCAACTGCTGTAGAGGTTTTAGACATGGTTCAAAATTCCTCTTTAAAAACAGGAATAGCTGAATCTCAGTATAAGACATTTTTTAAATTATGTAGCTATGCGATTGCTTTTATAGAAAATGGCTATAAAACTCCAAATGAGTATAATAATGAAAAAGATATCAAAGAAATTATTAGGGAAATAGAAGATCTAAATAACAAATATAAAATATTTGACAAATTACTAAGTATAACAGTGGCAAATAAGAGATTGTATGATAGTTTTAGAGATTCAGATTATTTGATATTAAGATTGGATGTACTAGAAAAAAAAGTGAGTTATGAGCAAATTTCTAATAAAGAAACAGCTGAACTTATTTATTTAACAGAAGAAAATAAAAGTAAAAATAATCCAAATATTGATGTAGTTATGGTATCAATAGATGATTTGAAATCACTAATCACAAACCACCACTTCAAGTGGTGGTTTGCTCTATGCCTAAAAGGCAATGCTACAAGCTTGAGGCTAAAGCCTTACAATTTGGTCTGCCTTTCGCGTATAGCCCCATTCAGCTATTAAAATAGCTCTTGTTTTTATTTCTTTTCAACATTGAAAGGATCAAAATATTCTTTTAATGTCATTTGATCCATTATTTTATCTTCTTCTATCTGATTCTTTATATACTGTGCAATCCTTTCTTTATTTCTTCCTACTGTATCTACATAATAACCTCTGCACCAAAAAGTTCTATTCCCATATTTATATTTTAAATTCGCATACTTGTCAAATATCATTAATGAACTCTTTCCTTTTAAATATCCCATAAATGTTGATACTGATATCTTTGGTGGTATGCTCACTAACATATGTATATGATCTACACATGCACTTGCTTCTATTATTTCTACACCTTTGAATTCACAAAGTTTTCTTAATATTGCTCCTATATCTTTTTTTATCTTTCCATATATTGCTTGCCTTCTATATTTTGGTGTGAATACTATGTGATATTTACAATTCCACTTTGTATGTGTTAAACTATTTTTGTCCATAAGGACCTCCTTTGATATTTTTAAGTTGGTTTTGGCAGACTTTCTTTATTATATCAAAGGAGAACTTATATCGCATCATAGCCTTCTGGCTTTTATGAACCACTCGCATAGCAAGTGGTTTATTTTACAATAAAAAAATAGCACCTACTGGCATAGGTGCTATTTTAGCCATTTATAAACTCATATTACTTATTTAAGTAATTTTAGCATAATTATATAAAAAAATCAAGTTTTATGATATAATAAAATGCCATTTTTCCCTCTAACATGCCTTTTTAAAGGAGGTGAAAGAGTGAAAAAACTTGTGTTACTTATTGTGATAGTTGTAATATTTTTACTACTATCTAAAAATACTTACTAATTTTAATTAGTAAAGGTTTTATGTGGGGATTACTCTGGCAGGTATTCCCAGCTTTTTTATATCTATTTTATTTGTTCCAAAATAAATACATCTTTAATCTTATCATCTTGTGCAAATAATAACACCTTAGCCATAATTTCAGCTGTTTTAGGGTCATCATCTATAAATGGTAAGAACACTCTACCTCTATGTTGAGAATGAACTGGCAATACATTTATAGCACTTCCTGCTTTTTGATGAATAAGACCACTTCCTAAGTGTATAGAATAGTCTGCTCTTTCTCCCTTAATCAAAGCGTGATTTTCAGTAAATGTAACATTTTTTAACTTAAATAGCTTACAATTAAATTCAACAATAGCTTTTCTCATTTCAATAGTTGAATGGCTTGCTTCAGGGTCAACATCTCCAATATGTGCAACACTTACAACCAAATCAATATCTCTCATAACTTCTGTGAATATTAAATCTGGTACATCATCTATTAAAATAGGTTTAAAAGTTTTTCTATCAAAGAATTGTACATCTTCCAAAGTAGGTGCTTCTATATCAGCAGGAGAAAACCAATCAGCAAGTGCAAAGATTTTAGCAATTATATTTTCCTTATAGTAAACTTTTTCTAGTCCCTCTTGCCCATCAATTATCCATCTTCTAGTTTTTAAAAGAGCAACTGTCTTAGAAGGTTGAACTTGATGTCCTGCATAACGAAGTGATTTATCTCTACCTTTTTCATCAACAGTTTTAACATATAGTTCTCTGAAAACTTGTTTGAAAGGTTGTTTTAACTCTCTATCAAAGATATCTTTTTGATAAGTAGCCCAATCTCCACTTTCAAATAAGTCAAAGCAGTGTGCAATTTTAAGTAAACTATCATCTTTAACTGCAACAGATTTTTTCTTAACAGACTTTAATTTTTTATCTACATAGTAACCTAAATCATTTCCCATTTTGAAAACAAGAGATTTTAAAATAGGTGCAATAACAGGATTAGTCATAAGATTTTCTATTTCATAACCATAGAATTCTGTTCCATCTTCCATAGCTTCTTCAAGCATTTTTCTTGAACGACGATATTGTTCTTTTAAATTCTTATGAACTTCCTTTATAGCTTCAATATACTTGTCTTTCTTTAATTTAGTTGGCAGAGATTTTAATTCTTTTCCAGCTTTTTCATAGATAATTTCAGATTGTCCTAAATCATCAATTTTAATGTATACATCTACATTATCAAGTTTTTTAGGTATAAAATATTCTTTCATTTCATTGATAAGAGCTGTTTCCATATTCCAAATTAAACGAGTAACATCAGAATATCCCATATTACGAGATAAATTTTCTAATGAGATGTTAATAGCCTTAGCCTCACTTGCCCTTCTTTGTGCTCCAAATTTTTTACTTTCTTTTAAGAATTTTTGTAAAAATTGGTAACGATGTAATGCATCTTTTTGTTTATCTTTTAACAGTGGAATTAGAGAATAACTAGCAACTAAGTCTTTATTTCTCTTATCTTCAATTTTCTTTTCAGTTTCTTTTAATTTTAAATTTCCTAAAACTGCATCTGCAAACATTCTAGCTCTTGTATGTTTAGCTCCATCAGAAATATATTTTGCACTGTCATATAGCATTTCAAATCTCTTAGCTCCAAGCTCTTTATATGCAGACTTAAACCAATCTATATCAAAAGCTCCATCCATTAAATCATCAATAGAAATAGGAGTATATTTTGCAATTAAACCTTCTTTATTTCTATCAACATCACTCATATGTGCTTGGAAATAGTAACAACCACTGACAAGTCCTTTCCAACCTAAATAGCCTTCAATAATTTCTATCCATTGAGAAGAATACATTGCAACTTCAATCAATCTTTGTTCTGTAATATCAGTGCCTTTTAATTTTTTAGCAAGTTCTTTACTATTATCTTTTTCTGTTGGATAACATACTTTTAATAAATGACTAAGCACAGATTTTTTAGTATCATTTCCTCCCCAATAGTAAGCAGCTCTATCCAAAGTTTCTTTTCCTAAGGCTTGAAGTATTTGAACAAGATAATCTATACCTTCAATTCTTTTAATTCCATGAAGTAATTCTGAGTATTTAGTTGGGCTATCTCCTCTTTTCAATTCATTTTGAACTAGATAATCAACTATTTTTCTACCTTCATCATAGATAATTTTTAAAGCCTCATTAAGCATAAATGGGTTAAATTTAGCTAAACTTTTATCTTCTTTTTTAGCTAGTATATTTCTATAATTGCTCATATAGTTATCTAAGCTAGAAAAAGCTACTCTTTTTTCATCTTCTGACTTATTATCAAGTTCTAAAATATCTTTATAGATTAAATCTTTTTCTGCTATTTTTAGATTAACAGCTATTGCATAATTTCTAAGTCCTAAATCTCTTCTGTGACCATCAATTTTATATTCTTTAAGATTTTCATTTATATATTCATTTAATTTTTCATCTAAATGATACCTAATTACAAAGGCTTCAGTAAATGATTTTTCATCATAGAATTCTTCTAAATTTTCTAAGGCTTTTATAATAATATAATACATATTTGTATACACAAAAGCAACAGCATTTAAAACAATTTTATAGTAAGTTTCATTTCTATAATTTTTAGTTTCTTCAACCATATATTTAGGATCTATATTTTTTAAAACATATAATCCAACGGCTTTTCCAAACTCAAAAAGATATTTTTTATTTTCTTCTGAATAGTCTCTGTATAGAAGACCTATAATATCTATTACTCTACCTGCTGGATGATAAGTAGTTGGATCATAAGGAATTGTTGAAAATACATATTTTAAATTAGCTTCTTTGAGTTTATTTAATAATTCCATTACATCAAAACCTAGCATTTTCATATAAATATTTTCTTGCACTTCTGTAAGTTCTCTATTGTTCCTTCCCTCCATTCCTATCATCAGTAACAAATAAAGTTGTAATAGAGTTGGAAAATCTTTTATTTCTTTTTTATAGAAATCTCTCCATACATCTTCCAATGGACGATTAGATAAACGCCCTCTTTCATTGTGGGGAAGCCCACTAAAATCTTTTATTGGTTCAAACTTATCTCTAAGTAAGACATAGTCTTTTGTATAATATCCAAAATATTCATACTCTTCATTTTTTTCATATAGTTTACTTAATTTTTTAATTATTTTAAATAATTCATCTGTACTTTTAGAGAAAAACTTTTTAGTATCAGAAGTTGTTTCAATAATATATTCACCTTTTTTATTTTTCTTAATAGTCTTAGAAAGTTTTTCTACATTTTTAACTTCATAAGGTAAATCTAACTTATATTCAGTGTTATATAATTTATTTAAAGTATTTTCGTTTTCTTTTTTCTTTTTATCAGATAGATTTTCTATCAATATCTTCTCAGCATCAGTAGGAGTAGATATTTTTGCTATTAAGCTCTTTACTTCTTTTTTATCATATAAAGGTTTTTGGCTAGAATTAACCTGATTTAATATATCTAATGCTGCCAATCTTTTATTTTCATTCTTAGCAGAAATTAAATTATCAATAGATAACAACAAAGATTTTTTATCTTGGCTCATTAATAAATCTATTAACTTCTTTCTTCTGTCTCCACTTTTTAATCTCAATAAATCTTCAATTTCTCTTGGATATTCTTTAATTAAGTTATTATCCTTAACTATTTCATAGGCAGAAATTCCTGCATCAGATCTATCTGAAAGCATAGCTATTACAAAGTCTTTTTCTTCTTTATTGCTTGGTTTTTTAAATAGAATTTCAAGGTAATAATTTCTATTCCAAGTGTCTATCTCTTTTAGATATTTCATCATTCTATTTTTTAAGCTATTATCAGGATAAAAAACAGTTATAAGTGCCATAGCTGTTGTTATTGTATTTGTACTTATACTTTGATAGAACCAAGGGAAGATACAAGGATTAAACAATTTTTCTTTTCCATCCATAAGATTTAAAGCCTTTTCTAAAATATCAAAAAATTCAATAGCTTCATTTTTGTTTTTAAAATAAGTCTTAGGTTCTATTTCACCATTTTCTATATTTCTTTTTAAATTGCTTGCAGAACCATAACTTATTAAAAAATTAAGATAACAAGCTAAAATTTCGACAATTTTCTTACTGTCTCCATATTCTTTTATAACTTTTTTGGCTATTTCTCTTTTATATGTAGTGTTCACTATAACATATAAATAATATGAGATTATTAACTTAATGTGATATTTAGATGATTTTAAAAGTTTCTCTATAGCCTCAACAGAATATTTTATATCTCTTGTAGATTTATTCCATAGTCCTAGATATACTTCAATATTATCATCACTTTTTAAAAGCTCATCTTCATATTTTTGATTATCTATTAATTTATTTATGATTTCTAATTCTTTTTTACCAAATTTACTTATATCATTACCTTCACCAGCTAAACCTGTCCAAGTTGCTAAGGCTCTTTTTACAGAAGAAAATCTTATTAAATTGTTATCATAGATAATTTTAAACATATATTCAAAATTTTCTTGCAAACCACTATCCATATTTTCACAAATTTGTTGTCTAACTCCTTCTTGAAGTTTGGCAGCTAATAGTAATTTTCCTGTAAGTTCAATTAATTCTTTATTGTTTGAAATAAAGATAGCTTTCATATTATTATAAGTTAAATCTATTTCTGATTTTTGAGAACCTAATGCTTCTTTTATTAAATCTATTAGTTTTTGATTACCATTGTCTATTTCATAGGCTATATAATATGGATTATCTATGCCATATGCACCTTTTTCATATTCTCTTTTTATTATTGTGATGACATCAATATTCAAAAAATATAAATCTACAAAATTTCTTAGTAAATTGAATAATAGCTCTATATAATTAAAATAACTTTTACTTCTTACCATTCTACGATTATATCCAGAGGAGAATGGATAGTTTGTAATATTTTTTGATATTTCTATAAATATCTTAAAAAACTTTTCTCCCATAAGTAATTTTAATGCTGGATATATACTTTTAGGAAAAATATCATTAAATTTAACATCCTTTTTTGTTTCTAATTCTTGTGTTAAAGCACTTCCTAAATATCCACCATAAGAATAATAAGTTTCATTTTTTTTCGTAAGAAAAATATCTTCAATAAATTTTTGATTTTCCTTATCTAGCTTTTTGCTATCATTCTTAATCTTTTCAATATATTCTTTTGCTTTTTCATTGAGTTCATAATTGTAAAACCTTAACATAAATCCCCCTTATATTTTTTCTTTCATTTGCTTATTTATAGATATTTTAGCATACTTTTAATATAAATGCTTATTTTTTAAGAGAAAATAAAAACAACACCCACGGACATAGATGTTGTTTTGTTGTTATCATTTTTCACTTGTATTTCTTTCGCTAGTTAACTGTACCATAGAAAAAAGATAAATTCAATATGTGGGATATGCTCGGACAAGTATATCCTGCTTTTTTAAATAATTTTAAAACTTTTTACCATCTCATTCACAATATTATCCATAAATTTTTTATCTTTTGGTAGATATGTTGCTTCAAATACTGCATAAGAATTTTCATCTCTATTATAAATAACTTTTTTATAATGAATTTTGTTATTTTCTATATACGAAACAGCATAGAAATCTTTTCCAATAGTGTTATACGCTACATTATTGCCATTGATAAATAAAGTTTTGTTATAATCATATTTCAATGGATTAATATTTTTAGGAGATTGTCCATTATAATATTTTTTTATAAATTCATTGTAGTTGAGATTATCATATTTAAAAGCCTCTTTTATATTTTCTATATCTTCCAAACCATTAGCTTCTTCTGAATTTAAAAAATAAGTTCCATAAGCTAAGATAGCAATATTCTCATTTTTACTTTCTATGCTTAACCCGTCACCACTTAAACCTCTATAACCTTTAAAGAAATTTTTCGTAGGAATAAATTTAGAATTTTTAATAAAATCTAAATTGACAATAGTTCCTTTATCGTCTGGTGTATCTTGTTCATATTTTGTGATAGGAACATCTATTGAAAAAGGAAATCTATCATTATAATATCTTGAAAATACCCCATCTGCATAAATAAAAGAGGTGAATAAAACTAAAATAAAAACTACCATAAATTTTAAAGAAAACTTTTTCATTAAAAACTCCTCCTATTTTAATAAATGAAATTTATTGTCCTCATTAATAATTTAATAAGTGATAACAGTAATTTTTCCACTGTCATATTCTGCTAAGAAAATATCAGAAATATTTTCATAACCCATTTCTTTTAATTGTTCTTGTAACCAATCTGTATCTTTATCAATAATTTCAAGTATATTTGTCTGTACAGTTCCATCTGTTATAATTGGATATTTTGGGTTTTCTTCATCTTGTAAAACTATTATTAGTTGTCCATTTTGTTCAAGTACAGCTCTTTTAACTTTTCTCACACTATACACTCCATTAGTACGAAGTTTAAAAGCTATATCATTTGCAGTTAAACCCATTCTACGACAAGCTTCTACATCAAGAATACCTTTATTTATAAGAATAATAGGTTGCTCATTTAAAATACTTTTGAATAAGACACTATTTGTTTTTAGCCATTTTAAAGTCAAAACTGTTGTAGCCCATATCATAAGAATTATAAAGTATTGAAAAATACTTATTGCTGGATTGTAAATAACTGCACCAACAATACCCCCTAGGGTATAGTTTAAAACTTGATCTATAGCAGATGAAGGTGCAAGGTTTCCTTTACCTGATATATTTATAACTAAAACTAATGATAAAAGTCCCATAATTAATTTAATAGCAACATTTAAATAAGATAATTCCATTATTTTTTCACCTCTATTATTTCAATTTTTGGATTGTATAAGTCAATTTTTTCTAAAAGATAATTTTCTCCATTATCCCCACTGATAACCCTATAATAAAGAGTACCAACTCTTACTAGTGCTCCATCTATTGAAGCAGAAGTGTTGATATAGATATTTTCTTTATCTGTATTTAAATCTTTAGCAACTTCTTCAATAAAACGAATAGCTCGTCTATATTGGTTATCATTTACCTGAGTAACACGATATTGACTTATTTTTATACATATCATAACAACTATTCCAAGCCCTAAAATAATAGCAAGTTCCCTAAATTTTGTTTCTTTTTGTCTTTGATGATATTTGAACATTGTCACAATAAGACAGATTATTAAAAATATTGTAAATGCGGCTCCCCACCAGTCAAATTTAGCAATTTGTTCAAGTAGGTAATTATATGAATAAAATCTCATCTTTCCCCCTTAATACTTTAAATTTTAATGGAGATATTTTAACACTTCTTTAATGTAAAAACAATTATTTTTATATAATAAAAAATGGAGTTATTAAACTCCATTTTCTTTCTATCAGCTGATATTCAATTACTATCTCTTATTTTATTTATATCTTCTTTTAACTTTAACATAGTAATTTCTTTTCCATCAATACCATTGTATCCTACTAAGACTTTTTTATTTTCATATTCTTTTTTGGATAAATAATTTACATAGAAAAGATAGAAGTCTATTTCTTTAAAATTCATATTTTTAAATATTTCTAAATTTTTTATTGCTTCACTATTTCCATTAATTATGAAATCATTATCTTTTTCAGAAATAAATAATTTTTCTTCATCAATTATTTTGTTTAAAATATAGTTATATCTTTCCTCTAATGGAGAATTATATTTTTCAATTAAATTTTTAACTGTTTGATTAAACAATATCTTTTTTTGCTCTTCTTCTATCATTTCTTTTAATTCAGTAAAACTCTTTAAAAAATCATTATCATTATAAATCTTTTCAAGTTCTTCTGTTCTTGTTCCATAGGGAAAAGCATATACGAATATCTCATATTTATCTCCTGTTTTCATTTCTAATAGTATTCTTTCATAATAATTGAAGAAAAGAACAACATAATGTAAAGGATTTAAAACATCTCGTCTTGCATTGTGCGAAGGTATATGCCCTTTATCTATAACCTTTTGAATATTCAATAATGGGATTTCCATTTCTTTTAGTATAAATTTTTTTAATAATATTCTCTTATATATTAATGTTCCGTTTTCACAATAACACTCTTCTTTTGATATATAATATTTTAGACAATTTACTATAGCCCTTGTAATAAAATAAACCATAATTAATAAAATAACTATTATTACATAGATGATTGGTCTTGAAAAAATAAGTCCAACTAAAAATATTATTATAGCTATATCTGTAACTATAAGACTTATTAAAGCATAAATATATAAATTAAAATGTTGTCTATTTTCTACTTTTCTCATGTTACCACTTTTTTAGCTCCTCTCTACCATCTATTATATCTTTAATTTTATAAATTATATTTTTAGTATCAACAATTTTTTCTGAATTATTAGCAATTCCTCTTATAAGAGTTTTTTCAGCTTCACTAGGATTATCTA
>OGGR01000544.1_pt1 | contig 22899 bp, 24 predicted proteins | sample 1571321 | NCBI WGS metagenome assembly OGGR01 (sample SAMEA2582048, study PRJEB24529) | metagenome | biome: Human gut stool | place: China | collected 2011 | reverse complement strand
GGCTCATTCTATTTAATTTTTATCCTAAAATCTGGAATGTAACTCTCTTATTTTTCTAATTAATATTTTCATAGCTAATAAAAAAACTTTCTTAGGATTGCTCCAAAGAAAGTTATTATTAAGGTGGTACTCCCTTCGTTGGCATTATCCAAATCAGGTACTATGGGTCTAAGAAAAAAGGTTCTAATCTCAGCGTACAGCTCCCCAGTACATATATTATATTTTACTTTTTTATTTTAAAATTTTTTAATCTATTTGTCAATATTAAATAAATAATTCTGCTATCATACATCTAGCAGAGCCACCACCATATCTTTCAATGGTATATACATCAACTGGAACAATGACATCATATTTTTCAATTATATTTTTTTGCTCATTAGTTAGTACAGAATAAGCAGTTGCAGACATAACACAGATATTTACATTTTCATTATTGACAAGTTCTATTGTGTTTCCTAAAAAATGTTCAACTTGATTTTCTGTTATATAAACAATTTCTTTACCATCATTTTCTAATTCTTTTATAATATTTTCTCTTTCTTTTAAGTTGTCAATACTATCTGCACATAAGATAACATAATTTTCTCCCATAGCCATCATAACATTTGTATGATATATAGGTTTTCTCTTTCCATCAACAGTTTGATAAGAGTGAAAAGCTATTTTTTTATAACCTGCATCTTCACAGAAAATATCTAAAAGTTTTTCATTTGCTCTTTCAGATAGAGAACAATATGCTTTTTTATTTTTTCTATCTAATACAAGAGCTCCTGTTCCTTCAAGGAAAATATTTTCTTTTTCTAAGTTAGAATAGTCAACAATATTCAAATCATCTACCTTGTCAAAATAATCATAAAGATTGTCAGTTCTTTCAAGTCTTCTATTCTCTGCAAACATAGGATATAGAACAACAGTATTAGAATAATGAGTTGAAAACCAATTATTAGGGAATATACTATCTGGTGTATGGGGTTCTTTTGTATCTTGCATAACTCTAACATCTATTCCTATTTTTTTCAATTTTTCAACCATATTGTCAAATTCAATTAAAGCATTATTTTGAATTTCTTGGGCAGGTTTATTATCTAATTTTTGATAATGATTATTCACTGCTGTTTGTTCATTAAAAGCAAAAGAAGCAGGTCTTACCATTAATATTTTATTTGTGATATTTTTTTTCATAGAAGCCTCCATAATATTTTTTTATAGTTTAATATTTTTTATAAAGAAAAGCAATATTTAAAAAATTTTAATCAAATTCTAAGAATTTATTGGTATAATAAAAATATAAATATTTTTATAGGAGGAATAGTAATGTTAAAAAGATCAATTTTAATAATAATTTCTTGTTTTTTAATAGCTTGTAGTAGTACTGATAACCAAACAAAGTATGTAGATAGAAAAGCACCAAGAGAAAAAGAAGAAATAGTAGAAACAGGTCAAAGAGAAGAAAAATACTATTCTGATACTAGTGTATTGGAAGATGTGGCAATTCAAGTAATCAGTAATATGCTAGATTTAGGATTAAAACTACTTATTTCCACAATAGTTCCAGTTAACTAAGTACTATTTTTATAATATTTTCAAATTTTGAATAAAAGGAGGGCTTCAATGAAAAGAATACCAATAGGACTAAGTGATTTTAAACATCTAATAGAAGAGGATTTTTATTATTTTGATAAAACAAATTTTATAGAACAAGTAATACAAGATGGAGCACAGGTAAAATTATTTACTAGACCTAGAAGATTTGGAAAAACATTAAATATGTCTATGTTAAAATATTTCTTTGATATAAAAGAAGCAGAAGAAAATAGAAAACTATTTAAAAATTTATATATAGAAAAGACAAATTCTTTTAAAGAACAAGGGAAATATCCAGTAATATTTTTATCATTAAAAGATTTAAAAGCAACAACTTGGGAAGAAATGGAAAAAGATATAAAGTCAACTATTGCAAGTTTGTTTTTAGAATACGAGGATTTATACTATGAATTAGGGGAATTTGATAAACCTTTATTTAAAAAAATTGCTATCAAAGAGGTTGATATAGAAAATTTAAAAGATGCATTAAAAGTTTTAGTAAAAATTTTATATAAAAAATATAATGAAAAAGTAGTAGTATTGATAGATGAATACGATAGTCCATTGGTATCAGCTTATATAAATGGATATTATGAAAAAGTTAAAAATTTCTTCAAGACTTTTTATAGTACAGTGCTAAAAGATAATACTTGTTTACAAATGGGAGTTTTAACTGGAATAATAAGAGTAATAAAAGCTGGGATATTCTCAGATTTGAATAATTTAAGAACTTATACAATATTAAGTGATGACTATACAGATAGTTATGGCTTAACAGAAAAAGAAGTAGAGAAAAGTTTAAAAGATTATGGACTTGAATATGAAATATCAAAGGTAAAAGATTGGTATGATGGATATAAATTTGGAGATAGTGAAGTATACAACCCTTGGAGTATATTAAATTTTTTACAAGATAAAGAATTAAGAGCTTATTGGGTAGATACATCAGGAAATGATTTAATAAAAAATGTGTTAAAAATGACAAATAAAAACATAATAACAGCCTTAGAAAGATTATTTAATGGAGAAGGATTAAGACAAAATTTATCAGGAACATCAGATTTATCAAAAATATTAAGTGATGATGAGATATGGGAGTTATTATTATTTAGTGGATATTTAACAATAGAAGAAAAAATAGATCAGGATAACTATATATTAAGATTACCAAATAAAGAAGTAAAAAGTTTATTTAGAAAAACCTTTATAGAAACATATATTGCAAGAGGAAGTAAATTATCATTTTTAATGGAATCATTGATAGGAAATAAAATAGAAGATTATGAAGAAAACCTACAAGAAATATTATTAACTTCTGTTAGTTACAATGATACTAAAAAAGGAAATGAAGCCTTTTACCATGGGTTAATAATGGGAATGGGACTATATTTAGAGGGAGAATATATAACAAAATCCAATATAGAAAGTGGTTTAGGAAGATATGATTTTTCAGTAGAGCCAAAGAATAAAAACAAAAGAGCCTTTATAATGGAATTTAAGTCAACAGATAGTGTGGAAAAATTAGAAGAAGTATCAAAAGAAGCATTAGAACAGATAGAAAATAAAAAATATGATATATCATTGAAACAAAATGGGATAAAAGAGATAACATATATAGGTATAGCATTTTGTGGAAAACAAATTAAAATGAGTTATAAAAGTGAATAAATTAATATGGGTAATCTTTTAAAGATTACTTAATTTTTATATATTATAATCTTAATTATTGAATTTTTTAGGAAAAAGATAAATATGAGAGAATAAATGAATATTTTAGGATTTTTATTATGTTATTCTTCTTTTAGAGTGTATTAATCTTTTTTGAAATAATTATTATGAAAAATAAGAGTAAATGTTTTTAACTATATAAATTAATATTGTTATAGTAATAGGGAGTAAATATGGATTTATTGTTTGGACTTATTTTTTTATTTCTTATTATATTAGGAATATTTTCATTTTTTGAGATAGCTTTTATAAGAATATTCTTTAAAATAAAATCTACTAAATATATAAAACTATTGAAAATTTTAGAAATTTTCTTCTTTTTAATGATATTTTTGGGTAAAATTTTATTTATTGCATTAACTTTCTTGTATTTTTTAATTTTAATTTCTGATTTTAAGAAAAAAATTATAAGTAGAGAAGAGCTTATAGTTAATATATTATTTTATTTTACTGATATATTATTAATAATTTTTACAATATTATTAATTTTGGGAAACCTTCCAAGTATTTAAATATATATGAGTTAAAAATAAAAATTCAGAAGGGAGCAATTATGATTTTATTATTCTTACTTTCATTTTCTATATTACCTATAATATTAACTTTTTTAGAGATATTTTTTGTCAAAAAAGTCTTAACTATAAAAACTATGAAGTATATAAAACTGTTAAAAATATTTGAAGTAATCACCCCTTTTATTGCTCTTATTATTTCACAAGGAGTTAGAGAAGTAATTGGAATGGCATTTTTAGTGTTTTTTTTCTTATCTCTAACATATCTTGGAATTTTAATTTACGATGTTTTTAAAGGGAAAATAGATGGAAATGAGTTTACAATAAACTTTGTATTTTATTTTGTAGATATTATATTGATGCTTTTGTCTACATTAGTAAGTGCTAAAATAATTTTTTGATTTTAGCAAGAAGGAGGATTAATGGATATTTTAGTTTTTTTATTTTTTAAATTATTTATTTTTTGGGCTATATTAACTATTTTTGAAGTAGCTGTTATTAGTAGAATGAAAGTCAATACTTTTAAATATGTAAAATTAGTAAAATTTTTAGAATTCTTTTATGTTGTTTTAACAATTATTTCAATAGATTTTTATTTATATATAGATATAGAAAATTTCTCTTATTTTTATTACTTACTCTCTATAATAATATATTTTGGAATTTTAATATATGATTTTTGGAAAAAGAAAATTACTAAAAAAGATTTTATAATTTATTTTTTATATTTCTTTGTTGATATAGCATTAATGTATTTGATAATAATATTAATTTTGAGTAATTTTCCAAGTGTTTAAATATTATGAGGTGATAAAATGATAAAATTTATTTTTACAGTTCTATTACTAATAACAACAATAGGAGGATTATTTACATTTTTTGAAATCTGTATTTTAAAATTATTTTTCAAAATAGAAAATTTAAAGTATGTAAAATTATTGAAAATTTTAGAAATAACGATGATTATTATTTCTTGTATTACTTTTATTTCCTTAAAAATACCAATGATTTTATTATCTTTAATATATTTTATAGTTCTAATTTATGATTTTTATAAAAAGAAAATAGATATAAAAAATTTTATAATTAATTTTATTTTTTTGTTTGTTGATTTCTATGTAATGTATTTAGCTATCAAAATAATTTCTCAAAAATTACCTAATTTTTAAATACTTATGTGATATAATGATATAAAAATATAAAGAATAGGAGAAGGAAAATGAAAGCTAGGTTTGATAAGATATATAAAGATATAGTTGATACAATAGCAGAAAAAGGAATTTGGAGTAAAGGAAATGTCAGAACAAAATATGCAGATGGAACAGCTGCACATTATAAAAGTTATATAGGTTATCAATTTAGACTTGACAACTCAGATGATGAAGCACACCTAATAACTTCAAGATTTGCACCAAGTAAAGCACCAATAAGAGAACTATATTGGATATGGATATTACAATCAAATGATGTAGATATTTTAGATAAATTAGGTTGTAAATTTTGGGACGAATGGAAAATGCAAGATGGTACTATCGGTAAGGCTTATGGTTATCAAATAGCTCAAGAAACTTTTGGGCAAAAATCTCAACTTCATTATGTTATAAATGAACTTAAAAATAATCCTAATAGCAGAAGAATTATGACAGAAATTTGGATACCTAATGAACTTTCAGAAATGGCATTGACACCTTGTGTACATTTAACACAGTGGTCAGTAATTGGGAATAAATTATATTTAGAAGTTAGACAAAGAAGTTGTGATGTAGCCCTAGGTTTAGTTGCTAATGTGTTTCAATATTCAGTTTTACATAAATTAGTAGCACTTGAATGTGGACTTGAACCAGCAGAAATAATCTGGAATATTCATAATATGCACATCTATGATAGACATTATGATAAATTGATAGAGCAAGTTAATAGAGAAACATTTGAGCCTGCAAAAATAAAAATAAATAATTTTAAATCAATATTTGATTTTAAACCTGATGATGTAGAGATATTAGATTATAAGTATGGAGAAAAAGTTAGCTATGAGGTGGCTATTTAATGGGAAAGAAATACTATAAAAATTTAAAGTTAATAGTTTGTGTGGGAAAAGATAATTTAATTGGAGACAGAACTCCTGATGAAAATAGTAATGGTATGTTATGGCATATAAAAGAAGAGCTTATTTATTTTAAAAGTAAAACTATTGGGAATACAGTTTTATTTGGAGGAACAACTGCAAAATATGTTCCTATTGAGCTTATGAAAAAAAATAGAGAAGTAATAGTTCTTCATAGAAATATGAATGTACCTAAATTAATAGAAGATTTAACTTTACAGAATAAGACTATTTTTGTTGCAGGAGGATATAGTATATATAAATATTTTTTAGATAATTTTGAAATTGATGAGATTTTTCTTTCAAAAATAAAAGATAGTGTGGAAGTTAAAAAAGCAGTTGAACCACTATATTTTCCAAATATAGAAGATTATGGATATAAAATAGTGGATAAAAAAGATTATGAAGAATTTATAGCTTATGTATACAAAAAATAGGATAGGGGTAAAATGAAAATAGTAATTGTAGGGGCAGGAAAAGTTGGAGAACTTCTTTGTCGTGATTTATCATTAGAGGGAAATGACATAATTCTTATAGAACAAGATGCAAAAATACTTGAAAAAATTTTAGCCAATAATGATATTATGGGATTTGTTGGAAGTGGAGTGAGCTATGATGTACAAATGGAAGCAGAAGTCCCAAAGGCTGATGTGTTTATAGCTGTTACTGAAAAAGATGAAATAAATATAATATCATCAGTTATAGCTAAAAAATTAGGAGCAAAATATACTATTGCCAGAGTTAGAAGTACAGATTATTCATCACAACTTAATTTTATGACTGAGTCTTTGGGAATAGATTTGGTTATAAATCCAGAATTAGAAGCAGCAAAAAATATAAAACAGAATATAGATTTTCCAGAAGCATTAAATGTTGAAAATTTTTTAGATGGAAGATTAAAACTTGTTGAATTTAGAATAGATAGAGGTTCTCCTTTGGATAATATTTCTCTTTTTGACTTTAAACAAAAACATTTTCCTAATTTATTAGTATGTATAATAAAAAGAGGGGAAAAGGTGATAATTCCATCAGGGAATAGTCATATCAGAGCAAATGATAGAATTTATATAACTGGAAGTAACAATGAAATTATAAAATTTCAAGATGCATTAGGAAAAGATAGAAGAAAAATAAAATCAGCTTTTATAATTGGAGCAGGAATAATTACCCATTATTTAGCACAAGAACTTTTAAAAGATAAGATAACTGTAAAAATAGTTGAAATGAATCCTGAAAAGGCTAATAAATTTAGTGAATATTTACCGAATGCAACAATTATTAATGCAGATGGAAGTAATGAAGAAGTGTTAAAAGAAGAAAATTTCCAAAACTATGACTCCTGCATATCTATAACAGGTATAGATGAAATTAATATGTTTATTTCAATTTATGCTAAAAAAATAGGAATAAAAAAGATTATTACTAAGTTAAATAAACTGTCTTTTGTTGATATATTGGGAGAAAATAGTTTTCAATCCATAATAACTCCTAAAAAAATAGTGGCAGATAATATAGTTAGAGTTGTTCGTTCTATTGCAAATAAAAAGAAAAATTTAATAGAAAATTTTTACAGACTTGAAAATAATACAGTTGAAGCAATAGAAATTTTGGTAAATTCTGATAGTAGGATAAATAATATTCCTTTAAAGGATTTGAAAATTAAGAAAAATTTGATTATAGCATATATAGTTAGAAATAATGTTGCTATTTTCCCAAAAGGTACTGATGTTATAAAAGAGGGAGATAGAGTAATAATAATTACAACAGAAAGTTTCTTTGATGATATTAATAATATTATTGAAGAATAATGAGGAAATTATATGAATAAAATTTCTATAAATAATTTTAATGAAGTAGAAATAAAAATATTGAATAAATTGAATGAGTGTGGAAAAGGCTATATAGTAGGAGGAGCTATAAGAGATATCCTTTTAGAATTAAAACCAAAAGATGTAGATTTTGCAACTAACCTATCCTATGAAACTTTAAAAACTTTATTCAGTGAATATACTCCAAAAGAAACAGGAAAATCTTTTGGAGTTTTAAGAATAAGAATAAATAATATAGATTATGAAATAGCAAAATTTAGAGAAGATATCTATGGAAAAGAAAAAAAAGTTAGTTTTGTAGATGATATAAAAAATGACTTAGCAAGAAGAGATTTTACAATAAATGCTATGGCATATAATCAAAAAGAAGGAATTATTGATTTATATAATGGACAAAAAGATATAGAAAATAGAATAATAAATTTTATTGGGAATGCAGAAGAAAGAATAATAGAAGATCCACTTCGTGTATTGAGAGCTTTTAGATTTATGTCAAGACTTAATTTTTCTCTATCTGAAAATACTATTGAAGCTATAAAAAAACAAAAAGATTTACTTAAAAATATTCCAGAAGAAAGAATTACTATGGAATTTAGTAAATTACTATTGGGAGAAAATATAAAAAACACTTTGACTTTAATGAGGGATACAGGGGTATTAGAGCTTATAATCCCTGAATTTAAAGCAACTTATGATTTTAACCAATGTAATCCACATCATAATTTAGATTTATTCAATCATATTATAAATGTTGTAAGTAAAGTTCCTGCTGATTTAGAATTAAGATATTCAGCACTTTTACATGATATAGCCAAGCCAGTTGTTCAAACTTTTGATGAAAAAGGTATAGCACACTATAAAACTCATGAAATAGTTGGTGCAGATATGGCAAGGGATATATTAACTAGAATGAAATTACCAGTAAAATTAATAGATACTGTGGTAGAGATAATAAAAAAACATATGGTTTTGTATAAAGATATCACAGATAAAAAATTTAATAAGTTATTGTCTGAAATGGGATATGACAATCTATGGAGATTGATTGAGCATTCTATTGCAGATAATAGTTCAAAAAATAATGAAGTTGTCAGCACAGAAAATGATTTACATGAAAGATTAAAAAGGGCAGTAGAGAAACAAATGCAGGTAACAGTCAATGATTTAGCTGTAAATGGAAAAGATTTAATAGAATTAGGTTTCACAGGAAAAGAGGTAGGAGAAATAAAAAAAGAATTATTAGATAAATATTTATCGGAAGAAATTCAAAATAATAAAGAAGAAATGTTGGAATATGTGAAAGAGAAATATAATAAGTAAGAGGTTATTGTGATAGCCTCTTTTTTATAGAAAAATTTTAGATAATATGATATTATAATAATGTAATATTATAATATTTTTGTTGAGATAGGAGGAGAAATGGGATTAAAAACAACAAGCTTTAATATAGAAGAAAAAGACTATGAACTATTGAAAGATAAAGCCTTTTCAATGAAAAAAAGAGTTTCAGATATATTAAGAGATTTAGTTTCTGAATTTATTAATGATGAAAAAAGAGAACAAGAAAAATCTAAGAAAAAAATAGAAAAATTTTTCAACTATTTAGATAATTTAGAAGAAGTTTCTAAGGAAGAAGCAAAAGAAATAGATAGTTCTATTAAAAATTTAAAAGAAGAAGAAGTTAAAAAAATAGAAAAATTTTTTAGTTAAGAGGTTAAAAATGCCAAAAAAATATTTTGAAGAAATAGATAAAGAAACAAAAATAGTATATTATTATGGCTTTTCAAATGAAGTTGTAAAATTTTTTAAAAAACAACCAGAAGTCTTTATTAAATTTAAAGAAAATATAAAAAAAATGGTAAATGGGGATAGGAATATTGATATAAAAATATATCAAGAGAAAATAAAAAAACAACTAGAGATTTTTAGGAAATTAAGAACTTTAAGAATGAGGATAGGAAATTTTAGAGTTATATTTCTAATAAAAGAAAAATCTGATAATTTAAAAATCTATACTTTTATTATTAAAGCAGATAGCAGAGGAGATATCTATAAAAAATAAAAGTTTAGTAATTTAGTAAAAAATATTTGACAAAAGAAAATATGGGAGTATAATAATAGTTGAATAGTAATTCAATCAAAAACTAAAAGGAGTGATAAATATGAAATTAAATTTAAAAATTGATGGTATGGGTTGTGAACATTGTGTAAAATCAGTTAGAGAAGCATTAGAAGAAATAAAAGGAATAAAAGTTTTAGATGTAAAAATTGGTTCAGCAGAAATAGAAGCTGAAAATGATAGTGTATTAAATGAAATAAGAGAAAAACTAGATGATGTAGGTTATGATTTAGTGAGGTAATCACAATGGAGAATAATATAAATTTAGGGGTAGGAACTAATACTAATCAAGAAAATGAATGTCAAAAATTAGAATTAAAAATTGATGGTATAAGTTGTCAAGCCTGTGTTGCAAAGATAGAAAGAAAACTGTCTAAGACAAATGGAGTAGAAAAAGCACTTGTTAATATTTCAAATAATATGGCAGATATTGAATATAATGAAAAAGAAATAAAAGCCAGTGAAATTATGAAAATAATTGAAAAGCTAGGTTATACTCCAAAAAGAAGAGAAGATTTAAAGGATAAAGAAGAAGCAATTAAAGCAGAAAAAAAGTTAAAATCAGAATTAACTAAATCAAAAATTGTTATAGTTTTATCTTTTATCCTTATGTATATTTCAATGAGTCATATGCTAGGTTTGCCAGTTCCTCATATAATTTACCCTGTGGATAATATAGTTAATTATGTGGTAATACAATTTATTTTGGCTATAACTGTTATGATAATTGGAAAGAGATTTTATAGAGTTGGTTTTAGACAATTATTTATGTTAAGTCCTAATATGGATAGCTTGGTAGCAGTTGGAACAAGTTCTGCTTTTATATATAGTTTATATATAAGTTATAAAATATTTGCAGAGAATAATATACACTTAATGCATTCACTATATTATGAGTCAGCTGCAATGATAATAGCTTTTGTAATGTTAGGAAAATATTTAGAAGCATTAAGTAAAGGTAAAGCCTCTGCTGCGATAAAAAAATTGGGAAATTTTCAATCTAAAAAAGCTAATATCATAAGAAATGGTGAAATAGTTGAAATAGATATAGGAGAAGTATCAAAAGGAGATACAGTTTTCATAAAGCCTGGTGAAAAAATTCCAGTTGATGGTGTGATAGTAGAGGGACATTCAACTATTGATGAAGCAATGATTACTGGTGAAAGTATCCCAGTTGAAAAAGCTGAAAATGATAAGGTATATAGTGGAAGTATAAATAAAGATGGAGCATTGAAAGTTGTTGTAAATGCAACAGAAGGAGAAACTCTAATATCAAAAATAGCAAAACTTGTTGAAGATGCACAGATGACAAAAGCACCAATAGCAAGGCTTGCAGATAGAGTTTCTTTAATATTTGTTCCAACAGTTATTTTTATTGCAATTTTTGCAGCTTTACTTTGGTGGTTTTTAATAAAATATAATGTAGTGTCAGTAAGTCAAAATCCATTTGAGTTTGTATTGACTATCTTTATATCTGTCCTTATAATTGCTTGCCCTTGTTCATTAGGACTTGCCACACCAACTGCTATTATGGTTGGAACAGGTAAAGGGGCAGAATTGGGTATTTTAATAAAATCTGGTGAAGCACTAGAAAAATTAAATGAAATTAATACTATTGTTTTTGACAAAACAGGTACTTTAACAGAAGGAGCACCAAGAGTTATAGACATAGTAAATTTAGATAATACAGATAAAAATGAGATATTAAAAATATCTACTTCAATGGAAGTAAATTCAGAACACCCATTAGGAAAAGCAATCTATGATGAAGCAAAGGAAAAAAATATTAACTTATATGATGTAAAAAATTTCTTGTCCATTTCAGGTAGAGGTGTAATTGGAGAAATTGAAGGGAAAAAATATTTATTGGGCAATAAGAAATTACTTATTGATAATAATATAAAAGATTTACATGAAGAAGAAATACATAAATATGAACTACAAGGAAAGACAACTATACTTTTAGCTGATGAAGAAAAATTAATTGCTTTCATAACATTGGCAGATGTTGTTAGAAATGAAAGTATAGAACTTATTAAAAAATTAAAAAAAGAAAATATTAAGACCTATATGCTCACTGGTGATAACGAAAGAACTGCAAAAGTTATAGCAGAAAAATTAGGAATAGATGATGTTATTGCAGAAGTATCTCCTGAGGATAAGTATAAAAAAATTAAAGAATTACAAGAACAAGGTAAAAAAGTTGCAATGGTTGGAGATGGAATAAATGATTCACCTGCACTAGCACAGGCAGATGTTGGAATGGCAATAGGAAGTGGAACAGACATTGCAATAGAAAGTGCTGATATTGTTCTTATGGGAAAAGATATAGAAGTTATTTTAACTGCTATAAGGTTGAGTAGAGCAACTATAAAAAACATAAAAGAAAATCTATTTTGGGCATTTTTCTATAACAGTTGTGGTATTCCAATAGCAGGAGGTTTACTATATCTATTTACAGGACATTTACTAAATCCTATGATAGCAGGACTTGCTATGGGGTTGAGCTCTGTATCAGTTGTAAGTAATGCATTGAGATTGAAGAGATTTAAATAAAAGCTATATTTAACAAATCTTAGCAAGAAGCTCCCACTTCTATAAGTGGTAGTAGTTCACTTGGTTGTTTGTTAAATAGTGTTGATAAAAAAGTTTAGACTTACAATTGTCATAATTTAGAGAATTTTTTTGAGAATCAAATCTTAAAAAGATTCTCTTTTTTGTAATACAAGAAATATGAGAAATAATTGACATAAATAAAAAAAAATATTACAATAAATAAAATATTACTAAAAAATGGAGGGATTAATATGAGAAGTCTAGTAACTGAAAATAAAGATACAAACAAATCAATTAGTTTAAGATTAAATAAATCTTTACTTGAAGAAATAAATAAAATAACAGAAGTATTTTCAATTAGTTTAACTGAATTTATTCGTAATGCTATTGAAAAAGAAGTGAAAGAAATAAAAAATGATTTTTTCTTTAAATTATCACAAGTTGATTATTGTTCTGATGAAGAAAGTAAAGAAATTATTGAAGAATTAAATAAAATGACAGAAGAAGATTTAAAAGTTACTAAAACAAAAGTTATAACTTTAAAAAATAAGGGGAAAATAAATGTTTGAAGATAACATAGATGAAATAGAATTAATCATAAAATATAGTAGGTTAGTAGAAAAATTTTTTCAAAAACATTTAGATATAGAAAATCAGTTTTTTAAAAATTTAGAAGCATTCTATGTTGAAAAAGAAAGAAATGTTGATATAAAAAGACTAAAAGGAACTATAATTCCCCAATATAGAATGAGAATAGGAAGTTATAGAATAATTTTTAATGTAACAAAAGAATCAATAAAAGTGTACTCTATTTATGTTGAGAAAGCAGGTTCAAGAGGAGAAATTTATAAAAATTAATTTTTTATGATATAATTGTAAAATAAAAATTAATTTGGAGGGATATATGAAAAAAATATTATCAGCACTATTACTAATCTTTGCAATATTATTATCTGCCTGTGGTGTAGTAAAATATGAATATAAAGATGGAGTTATGTATGGAGATGGAAAAGAAGCTACTGGTACATTTGAATTTAAAGCAGGAAAATACAAGGTTAAAGGAAACTTTGTAAATGGAATCCCTGATGGATTATTTGAAGAATATTATCCAGATGGAAATATTATGATAAAAGATACTTTTGTAAATGGAGAAAATACAAGAGAAGAATTGTACTATAAAAATGGACAATTAATGGGAACTTTTGCAGACGATGAAGATTTAAAACTTTATTATAATGATGGAAAACTTGTTATGACTTATAATGATAAAACAGGAGAAAGTATAATCTATCATGAAAACGGGAATCCATTAATGGTTACTAATGATAAGGAATCAGCTATATATAATGAAAATAAAGAAATGTTATTTAAAGTAGAAAATGCAAAAGCAGTAGATATTGGAACAACTTTAAAAAAATTAGAAGATGGTTCATTTGAGCTTGTAAAAAGTAATAAGGTTGTGGCTAAAATAGATGCCAATGGAGAGCTTATAAAATATTTGTATTCAACTGGTGAAACAATGTTAAAAGTAAATGAAGCTACTGGAGTAACTGAATTTTTCTTTAAAAATGGAAATACTTTTATGAAAGAAGATGGAAATAAAAACGTTTTAAATTATAAAGATGGAAAGCCATTATATGAGATGGATGGGGATTCATGGAAGATTTATAATGAAGAAGGAGAAAAAATAGCAGAAGATTTTGAATTGGTTACAAATATAAAAAAAATAGATTAAAAAATTAAATAGGGGGGTTAAAAGTTTTTAAACTTTTACTCCCTTTTTATGTTTAGGAGGTTTTATGAAAAAAGGAATTTTATTGTTAGCATTAATTTTTACAGCTTGTGTAAATTTAGAAGATATTGGTGGTAATTCAGGAGGAGAAGTTAAAGAAATTAAGAAAACTGATACAAATATAAATGTAAGTAAGAATTATGAAAAAAGAAATGGCGTTTTGTATGTAGATAATATTCTTGCTAATGGAAAAGAAGAATACAAAGAAAAGAATGGTGTTATAATAAAAGGAAATTATAGAGAAGGATTACCTGATGGAATACAAGAAAGATATTATCCTAGTGGAAAAATATATGGGAAAATTAATATAATAAATAATAAGACAGAGGGAACAGAAACTAATTATTATGAAAATGGAAAAATTCTTTCTCAACTAGATTATACACAAGGAAAATTAATTTCTGGGAAAATACATTATGAAAATGGAGATTTGTTATCTAAGATAGAAGGGAAAAAAATGACAATTTACTATTCAAGTGGTAAAAAACTATTTTCTATGGATAAATCAGATATAGCTGTGTATAATGAAAATGGAAAAGAAGTTTTCTCCAATTCAGATGATGGAATTAAAATAAATGGAGAACCTGCTAAAAAATCTTTTTTAGATATGTTTTCAAAAGATAATTTGTTAAAAACAGCTCTTCACTTATTAACTTCTGATACAGTACAAGCAGAGTATAAGAATGGAAAACCATCTATACAATTACAAGGTACAACAGCTGTTATGTATTATGAAAGTGGAAAAATATTATTGGAGTTATCTCCAAGTTTAGATGGAACAGTGAATAGTAAAATATATTATGAAAATGGACAATTAATGCAGGTGGAAGATAGAAATAAATCAGGTAGAAATGTTAAAGTATATGACAAAGCAGGAAATTTAATATCTGAAAACAGTTATTCAAAAGAGCATGAAATAAGACAAGTATTTTAAAAATAAAAATCAGTGTAGAAGATATACACTGATTTTTTTGTAACATAGTTTAGAAATTTAATATGTATTTTATAATTTTTTACTCTTTACTAAAATAAATAACTATAAATAATTTTTAAATAAAAATAGAACAGAATAATAAAAAATTAAACTTAATTTAGCATAGTGAGCAAAATATAAAAGTAATAGAAAAAATAAAATATAAAGTTCAAAAAAAGAAAAAATCTAATATTGACAAGGGTTAAGTAATAAAGTATACTTTAACTAACATAAATTTTATTTTTAAAATAAAAAGGGGGATTTTTATGAAAGCAAAAATTTTATTATGCTCAATGCTAATATTAGGATCATTATCTTATGCAGCTGAAACAACACCAACAGATTCAGTAGCACAAGAAGTAATGAGTGAAGTAAAAAGCATTGAAGCAGAGTACCAAGAATTAATGCAAAAAGAAGCAGAAAGAAAAGAAGAGTTCAAACAAGAAAAAGAAGCTCTTGAAAAGGAAGTCCAAGAATTAAAAGAAAGACAACTTGGAAGAGAAGAACTTTATGCTAAATTAAAAGAAGATGCAAAAATAAGATGGCATAGAGATGAGTACAAGAAGCTATTGAAGAGATTTGACGAATACTACAACAAACTAGAACAAAAGATAGCAGACAAAGAACAACAAATAGCAGAATTAACAAAATTACTAGAAGTATTAAATTAATCAGGAGGGAACTATGAAAAAAGTTTTAGGATCTATTTTATTCTTGTTTGCTCTATCATCATTAGCTTATGCAGAAGATGATGCAGCAAAAGTATTGGATAAAATGAGGGATAAAATAGAAAAAGAAGATGCTGAAAAAGCAAAAGCAGCGGAAGCTCAAGCAGCAACAAATACAAATGAGGTTGGAACACCAGTAGTAACAAGCACAGCAGCTTCAACAATGAGTGCAGAAGAACAAAAAGATGCAATGGATATATTAGATAGAATGAGAGCAAAAATAGAAAAAGAGGAAGCAGAAAAGGCAAAACTTGTAGCAGAAGCAAAAGAATTGGGAATGTCTCCTAGCGAAATAGCATCAATGGATAATGTAGATGAAATGCTAAAAGCAAAAAGAGAAGCAGAAGCTAAACCAAAAACAGAAGCAGAAAAATTAGAATTAACAAGAAAGAAAGCATTGGATAAATTAGACTTCTATGAAAGAGTAGTAAGAAGCGTAGCAAGAGAAGAAAATGAAGTAAGTGATTACTATGAAATTATGGGAGAAAAGAAGCAAAGATCAACTGTAATGCTTGGAACTGCACCAGAAGAAGCACCAGCTGAACAACAAGTAGAACAAAATGCAGCACCAACAGAAGCTCAAGCGACACCAGAAACAAAAGTGGAAGAAGCTAAATAAAGGGGGACAATGAATGAAAAATAAAATATTATTCGGAACAATGTTAGCTTTACTTTTAGTAGGCTCAGTTTCATTTGCAGATGATGATGCAGATAAAAAAAGACTATTAGAAGAATATGACAAAATGCAAGAAGAAAAGGCAAAAGAACAACCACAAACAGTAACAGAAGTTGTTGGAGAAAATGGAGAAGTTGAAGAAGTTGCAGTAGCTCCAAAGAAAGCTGAAAAAGATATGACAGAATCAGAAAGAATGGATGTAGAAGTTCAAAGAATTAAAAAAAGAATGTTAGAAATAAATGATAAGATTGAAAACTACAACAAGACAAATGAAATGATTGACAACTTAGAAAAGAATGTTGGGGAATTAGAAAGAAAAGTAAATTACTAAAAAGGAGAGAAACAATATGAAAAAATTAGCGATATTATTAGGAGTACTATCATTAGTAGCATGTACTGATCAAAAAGTGGTAAATTATAATACAGCAAGACTAGATGTGATAGAAGATTATTTAAGAAACCATAAATATGTAAAACCATCTGAAAATTTAGATAAATTAATAGAAGAAGGAAAAATAGAATATGCAGAACAATATGTATCATTAGAAAAGGAGGCTAAACAATGGGAAAGAGAAAAAACTCAACAACAACAATAATGGTAATGTTGTTCTTATTAGTATTTTCTTTACCAGCATTAGCAGTTCAAACCTTAACAACAACTCAAATGCGTGAAAATAGTATAAGAATAAATGCATTAGAATTAAAAGATATAGATATATTAAATTCAGAAGCACCAAAAGAAATGACAATAGTGTTAGATGAAAGATCATTGAACTTTGATTTTGATAAATCAATAGTAAAACCACAATATTTTGATTTATTAAAGAATATAAAAGAATTTGTAGAACAAAACAACTATGAAATAACAATAGTAGGACACACAGACTCAATAGGAAGTAACCAATATAACTTTGGACTTTCAAGAAGAAGAGCAGAAGCAGTAAAAGCAAAGTTATTAGAATTTGGATTAGCAGAAGATAGAATAGTTGGAATAGAAGCAATGGGAGAAGAACAACCAATAGCAACTAATGCAACAAAAGAAGGAAGAGCACAAAATAGAAGAGTTGAATTTAAGTTAGTTCAAAGAGAAGCTGTTCAAGGAACAACAGCAGCCCCAGTAGCAAATGAAAATAAATAAGGGAGGAGAAAAATAGTATGGGAAATAATAATCTATATAAGATTGAAAATACCTTACGTTCAATAGCAAAAAGATATAAAAGCGTAAAGTATTCACTAGGTTTAGCAATATTATTTTTAATGATGGGAGTAAGTGCATTTTCAGAAGAAGCAGTAGCTCAACAAGAAGTAATGACAAATGAACAAATAGCTGAATCAAAAGAAAATTTAAAAGATTCAATAGGTAACTTACAATCAAAAATTGATAGTGCTAAAAAAGAAAATGAAAAAGGATTAACAGGATTAAGATTAGAATTAATTCAATTGATGGAACAAGGAAATCAAGTAGTAAAATCACCTTGGAGTTCTTGGCAATTTGGAATGAATTATATGTACAGTGATTGGAGAGGTACATATAAAGGAAGAGGAGATAAGTCTGAAAAATATCCTTATAATGGAATATTTGTAAGAGAAACAGGAGCTAATGAATTTAATAGATATGTTTCTGAAGAAAGTTCAATGTATTCATATTTATCTAAAAGTAATAATGCAACATCAGCCTCTTCAAGTTTAAGAGGAAAAACAAATAATTATGGATTAGCAAGTAATACAACAGTTCCTGAAAAACCAGTTTCATTTGAAATTAGTGCAAGTATTAAGCCTCGTATAGTAACTAAAGGGGCTATTACAGTACCAGCACCAGCTGCATTGTCACCAACATTGCCAAAAGCAATAGACTTTAAACCTGTAACACCTAAAATTGAAGCACCAGAAGCACCAGAAGTTACAATTCCTGGGATAAAACCACCTACTACTGGTAATGGTGATGATATGTATATAAAAAATGGAGATGGTAGTGCTTTAGTAGGGGTTCTTGCTAATGATGATGTGGGAATGATAGCACAACAAAAAATAGATGCTAAAACAGAAGGAACAGTTGGAGAATTAAATGTAAATTTGAGCAACGATAAGATGGATATTAATTGGAAAGGAATAAAGTTTACTGGACAACAAGGAGCAACACACACAACTAGTACAACTTATGATACAGATAAAGTTACAACTGGATATACTGGATATGCTGCAATGAAATTAGTTGGAGGGCACAGAATAGATATAAATGATGCAAAAATAAAATTTACAGGAACAGGAACAACAGTTTATGATAAATGGTTATTCCATACAGATGGACATAATGACCATGGTGATTCTACTTGGGTTATAGGAAATGGAACAACAGTTACTATAAATGGAAGTAAGTTAGCAATGTATACAGCACAGTACCATACTCATACATGGAATCCTGGACATTATCATTTAGAAAATAATAATATAGGATTTCAAAATAATGGGAAAATATCGACATCAACAGAAGGTTCTGAAAATTACCTATGGCTGGCATTAGCAGCTGGTGGAGGATTTAATAGAGTAATGTGGTTTCAAAACAAAGGTTCAATAAGTCTTGGTGGAGAAGGAGATACAGTAGGAGTCATAGGAAGTGAGCATGCAGATAAAGGTGGATTTAGTTTTATGAACTCTGGAACTATTACTCTTAATGGTAAGAGTCAAAAGGGAATAGTTGTAAATGACAAATTACTTAATAAAACAAACTCAAATAATTCTGGATATCCAGCAGCTGAGATAATTTTAACAAATCCTATTCAAATAAATGGAAGTAAATCAGTAGGTATTGCATTCAAGACATTTGCTGATTTAGATGGAGATGAAAATTTTAGTGAAGGATCTGGTGCAAGTACAAATGCTAATGAAAGAGCTGCTAGTGTAGTTAAGTTTGATAATAAAACAAGAGAATCAGATTTAAAAGTTAATCTTAAAGGTTCTGAAAATACAGGTCTTTATTTTGAACATGCTAATGTTGCTACAAATCCATTTAAAGTATCAAATTATACTTTAAATTCAAATGAAGGAACTAAAAATGCATTAGTGTACATTAAAAAAGGATTTGTAGAATTAGCTGCTAAAAATAAAGCAAATAAAGATAATAAACTAACAATAACTGATGGAAGCAACAATATAGCTGTATATACAGCTGCTGCTGGGGATACTTTAAAAACAGGAGCAACTATAACTATTACAAACTCTAATAGTTCAACTGGTATTTTTGCTAAATCTTCTGGAACTGTTACAAATACTGGAGAAATATCAGCTTCTGGAAAATCTGTAAAAGCTATAATAGCTCAAGGTTCAACAATTAATAGTACAGGAAAGGTAACTGTTAATGGAACAGCTTTAAGTGATTTAGATGGAGCAGTTGGATTAGCTTCAATGAATGGAGGAACTTTAACTCAAAATAATGCTGATACTAATATTACAGTAGATGGTTCAGCTTCTATTGGTGTTTATGCAGATGGAAAAGTTGGTATTCCTGCTCCAACAGCAACAGCATTAACTATGACTGGTGGAACTATAACTGCAAAAGGTGGAGCTTTTAATACTTATGCAGCAAATAATGGAACTGTTACTTTAAATGGAGTTACATTAAATACAGAACCAAAATCGTTAGCATTTTATACAACTGACAATGGAAAAATAGATTTTGGAACAGGAGCAACAAAAACTACTGCTAATATTAAGGGTGGAACAGATTCAAATTCAAGAGGAACTGCTTTTCTATATAAAGGTGTTGGTACTTATGCACCATTTAATACAGGAACTATTTCTAGTTGGGCAGCAGCTAATTTTGCAAATAGAAATAATCTAACACTTAATATGGAACAAGGTTCAAGATTGTTTATAGCTCAAAATGTACATATGGATTTGAGTGGAACAAACCCAACTGGTTTAGCAACAGCATTGGGAACAAATATTACAGGTTCTTCTGATTATAAGACATTTATGTTATATAGAAGTGAGTTGGCATTGGATCAAAATATAAATTTAGATAATCCTAATGATGCATATAATAAACTTGAAGTTTCTAACTCATCAATAAAGAATAATAACAGTAATACAATAAGTGGAACAAAAACAGCACAAGTTGCATTAGCTCAAGAAAATGATACAAGTCTTGCTAGAACAGAGGTTAAATTAACTAACAGTGGAAGTATTAATTTATCAGGAGCGAATTCAACAGCTATTTATGGTAAGTTTGGAGAAATATTAAATGATACAACAGGAAAAATAAATGTTGGAGCAACTTCTGCAGCTCTATATGGAACTACTGATTCTAAGATAGAAAATAAGGGAAATATAAACTTAGGAGCAAATTCAGTTGGAATATTCTCAAAAGGAGATACAGCAACAGGAATAGCTGGTACTTATAAAGGTTTAGTTTCTAACTCAGGAACAATAGCAAGTACTGGAAAATCTATTGGAATAACATATAATGGAATAGGCTCAGGAACATCTGATACTAGAATAACAAATGATACAACTGGTAAAATTAATTTAGCAGGTGAAGGTTCAGTTGGTGTCTATGGTCTAGGTTCTAACTATAATATATTAAATAAAGGTGAAATCACATTAGGAAATTCATCTAATATTTCTGCATCTCCAAATGTCGGAGCATATACATCAGTTGATAGTGTATCAATTAAAAATGATGCATCAGGAAAAATAACAACTGGAAACAATTCAGTAGGAGCTTATGGTTATGATATAGAAAATGCTGGAAATGTAACAACTGGAGATAATGGAGTGGCTATTTATTCTAAGAGAAAAGCAGGAGGTCCATCAACAGTTACAAGTACTGGAAATATAACAGTTGGAGGAAATAATGCAACAGCTTTGTTCTTAGAAAATGGAGGAAACTTAAATCTTAATGCTGGTACTTTAAATATAGGAAATGGTTCTTATGGAGTGGTAGCAATAGGAAATGGTTCATTTACATATAATAATAATGCAGCAGTAAATGTTAATTTAGGAAATGGAGCAACATATTTCTATTCTAATAATCCTACAACTAATTTTACTAATAATATAGCATTGAATACTACAAATTATGGAGTTTATGGAATTTCATCTACTGGAAATGTGGTAAATAATGGTAATTTTACATTAGGAGATAAAAGTGTAGGTATATTAAATACTGGAAGTGGAACTGCAAAAAATATGGCAGCGATAACTGTTGGAAATTCTGATGTGGCTAATAAAGATTATGCTATTGGTATGGCTACTCAAAGTGGAACAATTGAAAATGCAACTGGTGGAACAATAACAGTTGGAAATGATGGAATTGGAATGTTTGCAGATGGAGCTAATACAAAAGCAATAAATAGAGGAACAATTAATCTTAATGGAAATAATGCTATGGGTATGTACCTAGATAATAAAGCTCAAGGAGAAAACTATGGAACAATTATAGCAAATGGTTCTCCAGAAGGAGCAGTAGGAGTAGTAGTTCAACATAATGCAAAATTAGTAAATCATGGAACTATTGATATTAATTCAAAAGATGGATATGCACTTTTCAAAGCAACAGGAGGAATAGTTGAAAATAGAGGAACAATCAATTTAGGTGGAGGAGCAAAGGAAACTTATGATCCTACATCAAAACCAACTTCTAAGGTAACAGGAAGTGTAAAGATAAATGCACCAAGTGGAGCAACACCAGCTACAACAACTATCACAGTAGCAGGAGTTCCTCAAACAATACAACAAGTATTGATTAATACTCCTCAAGGTAAGAAGGGTCCAGCTCCTACATCATTAGGAATTTATGTTGACACATTAGGAGGAACTAATCCAATTAATGGAAATCTTGGTTTAGTTACAACAGAAGCTGATTTAATACTAGGTAACGAAGCTGCAAAAACAACAACAAGTAAAAATATTATTGTAAGTGGAGCAATTTTAGATCCATATAATGCAATGATGGCAGCTAATCCAGGAGTAACTTGGAATGCTTATGCAGGAGCATTAACTTGGACTGCAACACCATTATATAGCAATGGTATGTTAGGAAGTGTTGTTTTGGCTAAAATACCGTATACAGAATTTGCAGGAAATACAGCAACACCAGTTGATAAAAAAGATACATATAATTTCTTAGATGGATTAGAACAAAGATATGGAGTTGATTCTGTTGGTTCAAGAGAAAAACAATTATTTGATAAGTTAAATGAAATTGGTAAGAATGAAAAAGTTCTATTCTATCAAGCAACAGATGAAATGATGGGACACCAATATGCAAATGTTCAACAAAGAATACAATCAACAG
>OGGR01000537.1_pt1 | contig 23296 bp, 25 predicted proteins | sample 1571321 | NCBI WGS metagenome assembly OGGR01 (sample SAMEA2582048, study PRJEB24529) | metagenome | biome: Human gut stool | place: China | collected 2011 | reverse complement strand
TTCTATAAGATACTTATAAAATATATAGATTTTAATGAACTAGAAGAATCATTGAGTTAATAAATAAAAAAGTGTAACTTATATTAAAATGGATCCTATATGGTGGACACGAGAAAAAGCGTGTCTGTCTATAATGGGATCTTTTTTTGTACAATATTAACTAAGAGGTGATTATAAGATGAGTAAAAAAATATTTACAGAACAAGAAATATTAGAATTATCTAAAAATAAATATGTAAAAAATGTAACTGCTAAAGGTATAACTTATACTAATGAGTTTAAATTGCAGTTTATTGCTGAATATGAGAATGGGAAAACTTCAAGAGCTATTTTTGAAGATGCAGGATTTGATGTTAATATAATTGGAATTAAACGTATAGATTCTGCTAGTCTAAGATGGAGAAAAGCATATAACGATAAAGGTATTTTAGGTTTAGAAGATACTAGGACTTTAAATTCAGGAAGAACACTTAATAGAGAATTAACTATTGAAGAGATTATCGCTAAGAAAGATGCTGAAATAGAGTATCTTAAAGCGGAGCTTGAATTGATAAAAAAGTTAGAGTTGCAAGAAAGGCAGGTGATAAATAAGAAAATACCTGCATCTAAAATATTTAGACTAATACAAAATTTAATTCAAAGTTTCAATCTTAAAAACATGACGAGACATTTATGTAAAATTGCTAATGTCTCTACTTCAGGTTACTATAATTTTTTAAATAATTTTAAGACTAGAAGTATAAAGGAAAATAAAGATCTTATATCTAAATTTAATAAGCCTTATGATAAATACTCAATTTAAATTTTGATTAGTGCTATAAGTTCCATAATTTTTAGCTTGGGAAAGAACCTAGATGAGATAATATATGGAATATAAATTAATTATATGCATAATGTTTATGGGAAAATAGCTTAGCTATTTATAGAATTAATTAGGGAATAACTGATAGTACCAAGGGGGTTACATATTATTTATATAAACTGCAATTTTTATGGTAGTAAGAATAATGGATTTTACAAGGAGGTTTAGGGATAAAAGATAATTAATGTTTATAATATATTTATTGATAATATGTTATAAGAAATTGGTTGTTTCAGAAGAAAAAACTTGTAATAATTTATATTTATTGATAATTACTATTTTAAAATAAAGTTTTATGGTATATAATGTAAGAGTAGTAAATTTTATTGAGAGATTTAATTTTTAGGTAGCTTAATATTATCTGCCTAATACATACAAAATTATTACTCGACATAATAATTTTATGAGCTAACTAAAAGTTAATATTTTCAGAAAGAGAATTAAGCAGTTATAGGATGAATTAAAAGTTTGTCTTATAACTGCTTATATTTTTTCGTTGTCTTAATTTTGTAATATTTTCTATCTAAAATATTAATAGAGAGAAATTGTTTTTTTTATTAATAACAGTAATAAAAAGGGATTGGCTTTTAAAATAATTATGAGTAATTAGATCTTAAGATGAGGTGGTAGTATGGATTCTATTAAGGAACAAATATTTCAGCTAGAGAATGATTTAATAAAGTCTGAAGTGAGAAAGTCAGCAGAGAAAATAAATGAAATATTATCAAATGATTTTGTTGAATTTAGTAGTTCAGGAAGTGAATATCATTATAAATGTGGAGATGTTTTTCAAGATGAAGAGGATGAGAGAACATTAGATTGGGAAATATTAAATTTTAAGGTGAAGAAGGTTGCAGAGAATTGTATTTTAGCCACTTACAGGGTAATAAAACATGATGAGTTAGATGAGAGAAAGAGATATTCCCTTCGTAGTTCTTTGTGGACAGAGGAAAATGGAAAGTGGAAGATGTCTTTTCATCAAGGAACACTACTAGCAGGTAAAGAAGGAAGAAGTATTTTTTAGCATAATTAAATAGAATATTTGATTAATATATCAAAGAGCTTGTATCAGAATTTAGTAAGTATAAGACTTTATTAATATGTTTTTAGAGGTTTTATAATTTAAATTTTGATAGAAGCTTTTTTATTTAGTATAAAAAATTTGTATTGATAAAGTGAGTGGTGAATTTATAAAAAAATGGTATAATATACATAAGAAGGTGTGCTAAATGAAATTAAGAAAGCTTAATTATTTTTAAAATACTTCCTTAAAACTTTTATATAGACTTAATGGAATATTTGTAGGGAGAAGAGTTTAGGATTATTAAAAAATACTTAAGTAAGGGGGAATTATGAAACATAAAAAAGAAGTGTTTATAGCTGCACTTATAATAGTGTTTTTAATAGCTATAGGACCAAGTATTAAGAAGCAAGTGGGGATTTATACAAAAGGTAAAAATATTGATAAGAGTTATTCTAAAGATTCATTATATGATATTTATATAACTAATGGTGAGGGATTAGGATTAATTCAAATTAGTAATATTCAGAAGGGAAATATAAATTACTCAAAGATAGATAATATCAATGTAAAGTATGATTCAGCTAACTTTTTATTTATTGAGAAGGATTTAGGGGGAGATATATATGTTCCTTATTCCTCTGATATAGAAAATCCCAAGAATGCAAATAGACTCTTAATTTTTAATGAGGGAAAGTTAGAGGATGAGATAGAGTTTGATGATATAAGAAATCCGCAGACTGTAATAAGTGATAGGGAAAATAATAGGATTTTCCTTGAGCAGAATATTACTGTTCAACATGAAGATTCTCAAGGATTAAAGCTAAAGGTGATTGATACAAATAGCAAGGAAGTAATTAAAGAACTTTATTTAAAGGGATATATTAGAGATTATTATGTGGGAGAAAAAGAAATAGTTCTAAGCCTAGAAGGGGCTAAGAAGTTAGGTTTTTTAGATGCACAGGACAGAAGTTTATATGCTATAAATAGAGAAACTTTAGAAGGAAGAGAAATTAGTAAAGAACCAATATGCAATGTTGTTAATGCCCTATGTGGAGATTCTAAAGGGAATAATGTAATATTTACTAATATAACTTTAAAAGAAAGTGGAGATTTAGATAAAAATGAAATTATTGTCATGGACAGTCATGGGGAGATCAAGGAGAGAAAAGAGGTTCCTTATGATATGAATGGTAACTTTTATGGCAATGAGAAATATGAGTATGTATTAAATGGAAAAATTCATAATAAGAATAATGGTTTTCTTACTTTTAATAAGGAGACACTTGAGTTTGAAAAATTAGTTGATGATGTAAAGGATATAAGTTATATAGAGAGTTTGGATGGTTACTTATTTATATTAACTAGGAATTCAAAGTTATTTATATATGATGAAAATACTTTAGAGCAAATAGGAAGCATAGAGTTAGAGGGGGAGGTTTCACACAGAATGAAGGTTATTAATAGAAAGGTTAAATTGTCTTAAGAATATGATTAAATATATAGATTAATTTTATGGGGGGGAATTTCAAATGAATACTGCTCTTTGGATTTCAATAGTCGGTGCTATTTTTTGTGGGGTTATAGCTGTATTTATTGAAAATAAAGAAAAATAATTATATTTATTATGGAGAAATTAGTAATGGGAAAAGGTAGCGTTGAAATAAATATTGATAGAGTAATATTTATAGGCTTAATAATAGAATTTATTTGTACAGCATTTATATTTTTTAACTTTACAACACTTTATGAGAATTTGAACTTAATAATAGATTGCTTAATGATTTTAAATGTAATTATATTTATACTTAGTATAATTTACTTTAAGTACAATAAGAAATTAGCTTTAAGATATACCATAATAAGTTTAATATTCTTTTTCTTTTCAGATAAATCAATGTATAGCTTAATACTAGTTATTATTTTAATAATGCAAGGTAAGGGAATGTACTAAAAACAGAAAATAATTTTAAAAGAGAATTGAATTTTTCATTCTCTTTTTTTATATTTATTTATAAGATAAGAATTTTTATTTGGGGTAAATTATTTATAAGATAAAGAGAGAATTTGAAGTATCTAAAAAAGAAAATATAATTGAAAATTACATAGAAGGTGTTTTTATATGGATAAGATAAAGAATGAAGTTACTAAGGAAGTTAAGGGTCTTACAAAAGAGGATTATTTAAGCATATTGGAATTTTTAAAGAATCATGCAGGGGAAGAATATAGTAACCCTGAAAATGAGGAAAATATTGAGGAAAAGAATAAATATATAGCTTTGAGAGAAGAGGCACAGGAGACTTTAAGTAAATTTAGAGCTATTGGGGATTTATTTAAAGAAGAGGGCTTAGTTTATGAAAAAAAGGGAGCTTCAAAGTGGTTAGTTGCTGCAAGGGTTACAAGGGTTAGAAACTATCTTTGGATTGAGCTTAAGGAGCCAGAGAAGATAGGATTTTCAACTAGCATATCCATATTTGCAGATAAGATTGAGGAGGGAAATAAGCTTAGATTTAGGGTGGTTTTAGAAACTAAGGATTTAAAAAGTGATGAAGGGGACTATGTTAGACATTTTAGATTTTTAGAGGAGTTAGATCCTGAGGAGGATAAATTTGAGTACTGGGACAATTATAGTGATTATAGTTATTTAGAGAGAGGAAAAACAAGTGATATAAGGGCTTTAATACAGGATGTTAAGGAAAGAAAAGAGTTAAAACTTCAAATAGGAAGAACATTATATTATGAAGATGTTAAAAGAATTAGCAAAGAGGAAATAAGAGAGTTTTTTGAAGATGCAGTTAAGGAGCTTAAGCCTTATTATGACTTAGCTGTTGAAGGAGAGTATTCCTTATTAGGGGAGGAAGAGCTAGGAATTAGTGAGGAGGGAGAAGAGTATTTAGAAGAACCAAAGATTCTTAAGGTGAAAAATCAAATTCTATATGGTCCTCCAGGAACAGGAAAAACTTATAATGCCATAAATAGAGCTTTAGAGATTATTGATTTTAAAAAGTATAAAGATTTAATAGGAGATGAAGGGGAAAGAGAAAAAGTAATTAAGGTTTTTAATGAACTTTTAGATGAAGGACAAATAGCCTTTTGTACATTTCATCAAAGTTATGGATATGAGGATTTTGTGGAAGGCTTAAGAAGCAATGAAAGTGGATCAGGATTTGTTCCTAAGGATGGAATTTTTAAAAAGCTTTGTAGAAAAGCTTCAAAAAGTCCTAAAAACTATGTGCTTATTATAGATGAAATCAACAGAGGAAATATTTCTAAAATCTTTGGAGAACTTATAACCTTAATAGAGGATGATAAGAGACTTGGAGAGAAAAATCAGCTTAAGGCTACTCTTCCATATTCCAATGAAAGATTTGGAGTGCCAAAAAATTTGTACATATTAGGAACTATGAATACAGCAGATAGATCCATAGCCTTACTAGACACAGCCTTAAGAAGAAGATTTGAGTTTTTTGAATACATGCCTAAGGAAGAACTTTTAAAAGAAGATGCTTGTGGGATTAATTTAAGAGAGTTTTTAAGGGTGATTAATGAGAGGATAGAATACTTATTTGACAGAGAACATACAATTGGACACTCTTACTTTTTGAAAGAAGACCTTACTTTTGAAGAACTTGTTTCCATAATGAAAAACAAGATTATTCCTTTGGTGCAGGAGTATTTCTATGGAGATTGGGAAAAAGTAGAGCTAGTCCTTGGAGGTGCTTGTAAAAAGGGAAGGTCTAATAGATTCATAGAAAAGAGTAGAATTGATACAAGAAAACTTTTTAAGGGAATGAGAGTGGATTCTTATGGAGAAGAGTATAAGTATTCCATAGTGGAAAATCCAGAAAAAGAGGCCTTTCTTAATATTTATGAAGATGAGGAATAGACCATGAGGCATATAATTATTAAGGAAAGCTATGAATCCCTTAGGATTGTAGATGATTTTTATGATTATGAAGGAGAAGGTTTTTATGAGAATTATGGCTGTGAAAAGATAATAAGCAGAAGAGAGGCTCATGAACTTTATAACTATGCTATGTCTAAAAAGTTAGATATTGATAATATCCTTTGGGAAAGGGATACCTTAAGGTTCATAAACTATGTTGGATACATAAGGCTTTCAACAGTTTCCATAGAAATACTTCCTAAAATAAGCATAAATCATAGTGTAGAGCTTGAAAGAAAAGCCCTGTTAAATATGCTTTCTAAGTGTGGAGTTTTGAAGGTTAATTATTCAGAAATCAGTTCATTAAAGTTATATAAGCAAAGTTTAAATGAGATACTGGCATATTTATTTAGCAAAAAACTTCAAAAAGAGCTTAGAAAAGGAGTATATGGGGAGTATGTTTATATTGAGGAGAATATAAATTCCTTAAAGGGAAGCTTAAGAGTTCAGGAGCAAATTAAGAACATGGCCTCACATAGTTCAAAGGCTTTTTGTAGATTTGAGGAGTTTTCTAGGGATAATAAATTAAATAAGATATTAAGTTTCTTTGTAAAAGAAGTCATGAAGAATATAAAAAACAGAGAAACCTTAAAGCTTTTAAGAATTTCAGAGATGATTTTAGGAGATGTAGATGAAAGAAGTATTACCTTAAATGATGTGAATAATTTTAGTTTTAATAGGTTAAATAAACCCTTTGAGGATGCTTTTACCTTAGGAAAGATGATTGTTTTAGGAGAGTCAGCCCTTGGAAACTTAGGAGGAAATAAGGCTTATTCAATACTGTTTAAGATGAATGAAATCTTTGAAATTTATATAGGAAAACTTTTAAAGGAACTTCTTTATGAAGAAACTGTTCATATGCAGCATGCAAAATATAAGCTTTTAGTAAAGGAAGAAACCAATAGAGGGGTGTTTAAACTTATTCCTGATATAGTAATTGAAAAGAGTGGAATAGAGAGTGTAATAATAGATACAAAGTGGAAGAGTGTAGAGAGTAAGTTTAATAGGCATGGAGTTAAGAGAGAAGATCTTTATCAGATGTATGCTTATCTTACTAGATATAAGAATGCAAGGACAGTTATACTTCTTTATCCTTATAATGAAAGAATAGAGGGTGAAGAGGGAGAATATTTAGAGTCTTGGTACTTAGATGAGGAAGAGCATAAAAGAGTTAGAGTTTATGCAGTAAACCTTGAAAGTGAGAAAGAAACTTTAAAATCCTTAGATAAAATAGTTAGAAAGTATGTTGAAGAATAAATTAGATTAAAAGGGGAGATAGAAAATGGGATTTTGGATTTTTATGATGGTTATGGAATTATTAATACCACTTATAATGATTATTTTGGGTAAGCAATTTAGCAAAAAGGCACCAAAGGAAATTAATCATTTTTATGGTTACAGAACTTCAATGTCAATGAAAAATAAGGACACTTGGGAGTTTGCACATAAATATTGTGGAAGGCTATGGCTTAAAATAGGATATATTATGTTTGCTATATCTTTTATTATTATGTTATTTGTCCTTGGAAAAGGTGAACAGGCTATAGGAACCTTAGGAGGAGCACTTTGTATGATTCAGTGTGTAGTTTTAGTTGCCTCAATATTTCCTACAGAGAGAGCTTTAAGGAAGAATTTTGACAAGTATGGCAATAGAAAAAATGTGTAGTTTTTTATTTATTGATTATTCATTATTCATTAAAGAAATTATAGGTGGATTGTCCACCTATAATTTTTTATATAAGAACTTTGTGAATTACTATTTAATATTTTTTCCTATGTTAAAGGCATTACCAACAAAGTCACCTATTTCCCAATAATTATTGTCCATAGAGTAAATAAGTGGATTTATCTTCTTTGTATCTTGAAAACCATTTGTAAGTAGGTCTTGGTTAACATAAGTTTCTATTATTTCACCAATAAATACTTCCATATCATAAATTTCGATTATCTTTGTTACTTTACATTCCATATTTATTGGACATTCCTCAATCAGTGGAATTTTATCATTACTTTCATAAAAACACTTAAAAATTTGTGATTTATCAATGTTATTTCCTGAAACAAGCCCGCAATAATCAACTTTTTCAACTAAATCTGCTGAAGGTATATTAATACTAAACACTTGATTTTCTCTTATGCCTTTATTTGTATAATGATTCTTTTCCATTGATATATAGATAACAGCAGGGTTAACGCTTATTATTCCGCAGTTTCCTATAGTTGCAAAATTAGGTTTATCATTTATAACTGTGCCTATTAATACTGATGGTATAGGATAAACTAAAGGAAGTTTATTAAATTTAACTTTTGACATTTTAACACTCTCCTAACCTTTTTATTCCATATAAATATATTAACTTAAAATTGTTCTAAAAAGTAGTAAGTTAATATATAAATTAGAACAGTTCCCCAAATAGTTCTGAAAAGTATTTTAGTTTTTTTTACACCTCTTTTTTGCAAACCCTTATCTTCTCCAAAGGGAAATATTACATGTAAAGCAGGTGCTATTAATGAAATAGCTATGAATAAATATTTTGATATAGGATTATTAGGTAAAAACATTATATTAATAAAGAAAATTAATAATAGTATTATAGAAAAAATCTTTACTGGAGTTTCAGTTTTTTCTCTTTGTTTCATATTATATTTTTGGTATTTAATATTACAAGGCTCAGAGCAGCAACAGCTTTCACTTGTTCCTTCATATGTTTTATCACAGTATTTACATCTCTTAAGTATTAGATCATCCATAGATTACCTCCTTATAAGTTAGAAGATTTCTGCTTTATAGCTATTATAATTCTAAGAAACCATGAAGATTCCTTTTTATATTTAATATTACAGTTATTGTAAAGTTGAATTTTGATATATTGTAAAAAATATAAATAAAAAATAACTATTTTTAAGTAAATGTTAATTATTGTTATAAATTAGAAAAAAATACATGGGATTTAAGGTTAAATAGAAAATTAAAGGAAGAAATTAATCTTTGTAATTGGTATATAATTGAAAAAGTAAAAGGAATAAATACATTTTAAAAGGAGTTATGATATGAAGAAGAGAAATTATTTAATTAGTTTATTGGCTGTGGTACTTAGTTTAGGAGTTTTAGTTGGATGTGGAGATAAGACAAACACTTCTAATGAAGGGGCTTCTGTAAATAGTTCAGAAAATAGTGAGGCTGCTAGTTCAAAAGATTCTGCTGATGTGGCAAAGGATAAGGGGGAAGCAGATAAAGCACAGGCTAAGGATGCTGATTCTAAGGATAAAGAAGCTACAAATAAAGATGAGGGTGAAAAGAAAGAAGAGTATAGTAAGAATGATAGCAGCACTAAGGAGACTGCTAAAGTAGATAATTCTAATAAAAAGGAAAGTAAAGGATCAAGTAATTCTTCTAAGAAGGAAGAGAGTAAGAGTGCTTCTAAAAAGGAGAATTCAAAGGATGAAAGTAGCTTAGCAAAAGCAAAATCAGAGTATCTTCAAAAGATGAAAAAGATAGATAGTGAGTCTGAGAAGTTAGATAAAGAGTATGAAACTGAGGAAGGCTCAACACAAATGGGGATGAATATTATTAGCGGAAAGCAAGCTAAATTATATGATGCTGAGTTAAATGAAATTTATGATTACTTAAAACAAAATTTAAGCAAGGAAAAAGCTAAGGAACTTGAAAAGAGTGAAATGGCTTGGATTAAGGAAAAAGAAAGCAATATAGCTGAAATAAGGAAACAATATGAAGGTGGTTCAATTACTCCTCTTATGGTAAATTCAGAGGTGGCAAAGGAAAGCAAGGAAAGATGTTATTATCTAATAGATAATTATATGAAGTAGAGATATATTACATATAATTTCTTTAGAAGAAATGTTAGGAGAAAAGCGTATGAAAGAGTTTTTTTTAGATATTTTACCTTAATATTACTTGTAATTGTTTTATTTCTAGTTTTAAATGATTTTAGAAATAATAAAAATTTAAAAAGGAATAAAAGATATTCTAAAGAATCAGACGATATAAATAAGAAAGAAGGAAAAAGAGTAGATTATATGTCTATTGGAATGTGTTTTGGAGTAGCAATAAGCATATTTTTTATAAGAAAATTTGGATCAATTGCGCTTACATATGGAATTCTTTGTGGAATGTTACTTGGAAAGTTTGTGGGAGTAATAGTTAAAAGAAATTTTTAAGAGAGAGAACTGTACAAGTTTTATAAGGAAGATGTTTTTGAATTGGTAAGAGAAGTAGGTATAAGAGGGGATGTACAAGCTTTAGAAGCAATCTATTAATTTAATAGAAATTTTATAATATAGTTTATTAAAGAAAAGAAGTGATTTAAGTTTAGGCTAAGTTACTTCTTTTTTTATTTTAATAGTACTATTAAATGTTTTATCATAAGAATCTCTTTTAATTGAGTTTTAATTTTTAAAGATATACTTTAGAAAATTTAATTTTATGATAGTTTTTATTATAAATTTTGCTTTAATTAAGTGTAAAAATCTTTGGAAATAAATCATGTTAATTTGATTATAAGGTAAAATTTTATGGTAAGAAGCTTGAGGGGTGATGATTAAATTATGAGAAAAAATATTAAATCATTAATAGGAGAGATTTTTAAAAAAGGAATAATAGTAGGAGTTTGTGCCTCAACTTTATTCCTTGCAGGTTGTGTAGAGGGAAATAAGGAAAGTTTAGATAAACATAAGGGAGACAAGGTAGAGGATACTTCAGAAAAAGAAAAGGAAAAAGATGATTTAAAGGAAGTATTGATAAGTGAGGATGAAAAAAGAGAGTCTGATAAAAGAACTTTATCTTCAGCATCAGAGATTATAAATGAGAGTTTAAATGAAATTAAGGCTATATCAAGAGATAATACTAGTGGAAAGTTGGAGGATATAGAATTTGAACTTTCAAGTGTTATGGAGAAGGAAAATAAAAGATTAGAGGATTTAGTAGAAAAAATATATGATGAAGATTTATTAAGCACTTTTAAGGATTATATTAGGGGAAATGAACTTAGAGCAAAATATTACAAGGGACGTAGTGAAAACTATATGGAGGTTATGGATTATGGTAGTGAAGCAGATGAAATCATATCTATATCAATATGTAAGATGGTTGATGAATATGGGTTGGTTATAAATGAAGAGAATATGGAGTTTTATGAGGATTGTAGAGAGAAGATAGCTTATTTAGATAAAAAAGATAATTATAAGAAGATTGCAAAGGAATTGATTTCTAAGGGTGAGTTTAAAGTTGAATTAGAAGAGGATGAAGTAATAAAATCAGGTTTTGGTGAGGATAAAGAGGTTTTTAAATATAGCAAGGTTGTAGAAAATACAAGTGGAATTAACTTAGATTATATAGCCTTTAGTATTAATGGCAAATTAGAAAATGGAAAGATAGAAGAATTTCCAAGCGTTTTGATAGGATTTAATAGTGGTAAGAGCGATGAAATAAAATTTTATACTACAAATAAATATGAGTCAATGGACGTTGAGGTAGAGTGGGTTTCTTTTAATTAATGGTTTTAAAATATAGTAGTAAATAAAATATTTTTATGTAGATAGTGAGAATATGTAAGGATAGAGGAAGTTAAGAGTTTTTATAGGTAAGAGATTATTACAAAAATCTAACCTATAAAAACTTATCTTTATGAATATTTTGTTTTGAAGAGAATTTAGAATGGAGTTTTGACTTATAATCCTTTAAAATTTAGCTATTAATAGTGTCTTTTAGAGACTTAAACTTTACTTTCCCTGTAGAGTTTTCTCAATAAATATACCATTGGAATTATGCAAAATACTTGCACTACCATAACAATTGGTTTTACTGATTCAGGAGAAATTGCTGCTAAATTATTTAGCATATGCAAAAACATTACAATAGGAAGAGAATGAGTTTTACTATATACAAAGGCTAAGATAATACCCAAAATAGAGGTATATACAATTTGTATAGGTTGCACATGAAATAAACCAAACAACAAGCCAGATACGAGTATTGGAAAAATTCCTCCTTTAACTTTTGAGGCTTCATTAAATATTATTCCCCTAAAAACAAGTTCTTCAAAAATTGGAGCAAGTATTACAACTGATATAATTGTAAGAAATGGATAACCATCAAATACACTTATAAGATTAGAAAAGTCTTCTAAACTATTCTTTATGAAAGGTAAATAATTTGATAGAAAATTTGCAAGCAAGATCCACAATGTGGATATTCCGCCTATTCCAAGAGAAATTAAAGAGTATTTTCCTATGATCTTTAATGAAATATGATTATTAATTTTTATTATATTGAATTCTTTATTTTTGTAGGTTTTAGAAAAGAAATATATTGCCATAATTTGAAAAATACAATCAAATACAAGAAAATTAAGACTATTAGAACTTTTAGATAGTAAATTTTGTTTTAGTAATAATCCAAGTATTCCCATAAAAGTCATAGAAATTAAAGATGCTAAAATTTGTAGTCCTATATAGATTAAAAATAATGAAAAAAGATTTTTTATTAGTTTAAATATATTGTTTTCGGATAGAGTCATGAATAAGCCTCCTTAAATTTTTTATATATGCAATATTTTAACATTATTTAACATAAAATTCAAATATTATTAAAATATACGCTTGTATGGTAGTGAGAAGGAAAAACTTTATTTTCAAGTAATAAATAAGAAATTAGTGATATTTTATTAATTTTGATAAATAGATAATTAAAAACATGCAATTTTAGTATTATTATAGAAAGTATTATGATAAAATTGTATTAAAATGGAAAAGTTGTATTGGAGAATATGATGTTAGAAAATGTAAGATTAATTTCAAAAGTTAATAAAGTTGAACGTAGAGAAGCTTTAATTAAAATACTTAAGAAAAATGATTTGAAATATAAAATACAGCATGAGAAATTGAGGAATCATTTTGTTGACAATATAATTGTTACTTTCAATAGTGAAATAAAATTGCCTAAACTGGTTATTGGTGCACATTATGATAATATTGAAGGAAGTTGTGGAGCAAATGATAATACTTCGGGAGTTAGTATTTTAATAGAGGTAGCAAAGTATCTTAAGCTAAATAAAGTTAATAGACCTATTGATCTTGTATTTTTTGATAGAGAAGAATATGAGGATAGGGGAAGTGAACAGTATATTCTTAGTACTGGGAGAGAGAACATATATGCAATGATTAATATTGATACTTGTGGGTTTGGAGATATGATGCTCATAGGGCCTGAAAAGAATTTAGGAGCAATGAAAGAGAAAAAAATAATAAGTGAAGGATTATTAGATAAAGAATATATTGAGATTATAAAAAGAACTCCAGGTTCTGATGATAGAAGCTTTGAAGCTGAAAATATACCAAACATATCTATTGGGGTAGTTCCTAAAGGGGATGTGGAGATAATACAAGAGATTATTAAGCTAGAACTTGAAAATAAAATTCCAACAAAGGATCTTATACCTAATCCTCCAGAGTTTATGAGTACAGTTCATAATGGAAATAGAGATTGTATTGAAATAGTTGAAGAGAGTTCTATGAAAATAGTATTAGATTTTATTATTAATATACTTGAAGAGTTAAGATTTTAATATATTATTGTGGTTAATAATTTATCTAGGGGGTAATAAGTGAATAAGAGAGGCAAATTTTCCCGTTTGATATTTGTTTTAATAATAGCAATTATATTAGATGTATCAATAGAATTACTTATCTCCCTATCAAAGTTTTCAAACATAAAAAAGTTTTTTAAAAAATTATTGATTATATTACGAACATGTGTTAAAATCTCTAATAAATAATTAATTTCATAAATAAATTTTGTATTAAAACTAAAAAATATATATAATGTTTGTTTAGAAATTTTATTATTTAGTCTATATTTATAAGGAGGATTTATTAAATGAACACAATGTTAGATGTCTTTGGAGTAAATTATTTTTCAGAGCTTGAATTAAAAAGTAGGGTTCCTAGTTCTATTTTTAAAAAATTCAAAGCTGTTCAACTTGGAGATGCTGAAATGTCACTAGAAGTAGCCGATGTTATAGCTAATGCTGTTAAAAGCTGGGCAACTGAAAAGGGAGCTACTCATTTTACACACTGGTTCCAACCTCTTACTGAACTTACTGCTGAAAAGCACGAATCTTTCATTTCTGTTACTTCTGAAGGGACTATTATGTCTCAATTCTCTGGAAAAGATTTAATAAAAGGTGAAGCTGATACTTCTTCTTTCCCTAATGGTGGATTAAGATCTACTTTTGAAGCCCGTGGATATACAGCTTGGGATACTAGTTCTCCTATGTTTATAAAAGGAGAAGGGGTAACTAAATCCCTTTATATTCCTACTGCTTTTGTTGGATATAATGGAGAAGCCTTAGATAAAAAAGTTCCACTTTTAAGATCTATAAAATCAGTTGAAGCACAAGCACTAAGAATTCAAAGACTTCTAGGTGATTTTGACACAAAACATATCAATGTAACTCTTGGAGTAGAGCAAGAGTATTTCCTAGTAGAAAAAGAGTTCTGGGATAGAAGACAAGACTTAGCTCTTGCTGGAAGAACTCTATTTGGAAATCTTCCTCCTAAAGGCCAGGAGATGAATGATCACTACTATGGTACTATTAAAGAAAGAGTAGAGATTTTCATGTCAGAGTTAGATGCTGAGCTTTGGAAACTTGGAGTTATGGCAAAAACAAAGCATAACGAAGTTGCTCCTAACCAATTTGAAATAGCTTTAATGTTTACTTCAGCTAACGTTTCAGTTGACCAAAATCATCTAGCTATGGATACTATTAAAAAGGTAGCAAATAGACATGGTTTAGCTGCACTTTTACATGAAAAACCTTTTGCTGGGGTAAATGGTTCTGGAAAACACTGTAACTGGTCATTAGCTACTGATATTGGAGTTAATCTTTACGATCCTGATAATTTAAAACCTGATAATTTACAATTCCTACTTTATACTATGGCAGTTATTGAAGGAATTGATAGATATGCTGATGTTTTAAGAGCTTGTACAGCTACTCCTGGAAATGACCATAGACTTGGAGGACATGAAGCTCCACCAGCTGTAATATCTATATTCTTAGGAGAGCAATTACAAGAGTTATTTGAAAATATTGGAAATGCTTCTTTCTTAGAGACTGCTGATATCAATGAAACTATTGATATTGGAGTACGTATCCCTAAAATTGCAAAGGATTTATCTGATAGAAATAGAACTTCTCCATTTGCTTTTACAGGAAATAAATTTGAATTTAGAATGCCAGGTTCAAGTGCTTCAGCTTCTACACCTGTATTCATGATAAATACTATTGTTGCAGATATTTTGAAAGAATATGCTGATATTTTAGAAAAAACTGATCCTACTAAAAATATTAATAAATATATAATTAAACTTATAAAAGAAAGATACAATCTTCATAAGAGGATAATCTTCAATGGAAATGGATATGAAAGCTCTTGGATAGACAGAGCAAAAGAGCTTGGACTTTCAAATCTAAAAAATACAATAGAGGGTATTCCTGTATATATTAGAGAGGAGACTATTGAATTATTTGAGAGAAATGGAGTCCTTACAAGAAATGAACTTTACTCAAGATTTAAAGTATATAGTGATAGATATAATAAACAAACTAATATTGAAATCTCAACCGCTATAAGAATGGCTAGAAATGAGATTTATCCTTGTGTTATTAAATATGTAACTAATATTTCTCAAATGATAAATAGTGTAAGAGAAGCTTTAAAAGAGGAAGAGTTTATCCAATTTGATAAAGAGCATCTAATAAAAGTTATTAATTTTAAAAATCAACTAAAAAATTGTATAACAGATTTAAATGAAGGATTAAAAGTGGCTACTGCAATAGCTGACGAATATGAAAGAGCTTGTTACTATAATAATGAGCTAGTTCCTATGCTTAACCAAATGAGATATGTAGTTGACTCATTAGAGTTATTAGTTGATAAGACAGTATGGCCTATCCCTACTTATTACGATTTATTATTTAGATTATAATCTGCAACAAAAGAGACTGTTGCAAATTCTTAAATTGAAATCAAAAAATAAAAACATTTAACAATATAAAAGGAAAAAAGTTTACTTCAAATTGCTAGTGCTTACGCACTGCTCATTATAGTAAATTTTTTTCCTTTTTTATAAATATTATTTTTAACTTGCATTTATTATGACTAATTTAGTATAATTAAGATAAGAAAAAATATATTTCTAGGAGGAAATCTATGTCAGTATTATTTATTAATTATCCTAAATGTAGTACATGTGTTAACGCAAGAAAATGGTTAGAAGAGAATCAAATAGAGTTTGAAAGTAGACATATTGTTGAAAATAACCCTACAAAAGAAGAGTTAAAAAAGTTTATAGCTCTAAGCGGATTACCTGCAAAAAAATTCTTTAATACAAGTGGTATTTTATACAGAGAGATGAACCTAAAAGAAAAACTTGCTACAGCTACTGAAGAGGAGATGGTAGAAATTTTATCTTCTAATGGTATGCTAGTTAAAAGACCTCTAGTAGTTACAAATAAAGGAGTTTTAATTGGATTTAAAAAAGATAAGTGGGAAGAGTTTTTCAAATAATAGGAGGTATTTATGAATAAGCTTTATGAAATTGATAGAGAAATTTTTGAAGCAATTGAGGCAGAAAAGAAAAGGCAAAATGAAGGGATTGAATTAATAGCATCTGAAAACTTTGTATCTGAAGCTGTACTTGAAGCAGCTGGAAGTATAATGACAAACAAATATGCTGAAGGTTATCCTGATAAAAGATACTATGGTGGTTGCCATATTGTAGATATAGCTGAAAAGTTAGCTATTGAAAGAGCTAAAAAACTTTTTAATGTAAATTATGTAAATGTTCAACCTCACTCTGGTTCACAAGCAAATATGGGAGTCTATAAGGCACTTCTTAATATTGGAGATACAGTTTTAGGAATGAAATTAGATCATGGGGGACATCTTACTCATGGAAAAAATGTAAATTTCTCTGGAAAAGATTATAATATTGTTTCGTATAGTGTTTCTAAAGAAGACGAAAGAATAGATTATAATGAAGTAGAAAGAATAGCTCTTGAAACTAAACCAAAAATGATAATAGCTGGAGCTAGTGCATATTCAAGAATAATAGATTTTAAAAGATTTAGAGAGATTGCTGATAAAGTTGGAGCTTATTTAATGGTAGATATGGCACACATAGCTGGACTTATTGCTGCTGGGGTGCATCCTTCACCTGTTCCATATGCTCATGTAGTAACTACCACTACTCATAAAACACTAAGAGGTCCTCGTGGTGGAGTAATTATGACTAATGATGAAGAGATAGCTAAAAAAATTGATAAAACTATATTCCCTGGAATACAAGGTGGACCACTTATGCATATAATAGCTGCTAAAGCTGTGGCTTTTAAAGAGGCTTTAACTCCAGAATTTATAGAGTATCAAAAGCAAATTGTAAAAAATGCTCAAACTTTAGCAAAAGTATTAGAAAATGGTGGACTTAGAATAGTAAGTGGTGGAACTGATAATCATATGATGCTTATAGATGTAAAATCTAAAGGGCTTACTGGAGCTCAAGTTGAAAAAGCATTAGATATGGCTGGTATAACTGTAAATAAAAATGGTATTCCTTATGATACTGAAAAACCTATGGTTACAAGTGGAATAAGAGTAGGAACTCCTGCTATGACAACTAGAGGAATGAAAGAAAAAGAGATGGAAGAGATTGGAAGCTTTATTCTTAGAGTTATGGAAAATATTGATAATGAAACTGAACTTTTAAAAATAAAAGAAAAAGTTAAAGCTCTTTGTTTAAAATTTCCACTATATCAATAATACAAAAAGAGAGTTTCATATGAAACTCTCTTACTTTTATATTCTCTCTAAAATTATAGAGCTGCTTTTGCAGTTTCTGCTAATTTTGTGAACTCAGCTGCATTATTTAAAGCGATATCAGCTAAAACTTTTCTATCTAATACGATTCCAGCTTTCTTAAGTCCGTTCATTAAAGTTGAATATGTTAATCCATTTAATCTAGCAGCTGTATTTATTCTGATGATCCATAATTGTCTCATTCTTCTCTTAGTTACTTTTCTATCTCTTGTAGAGTAAGCTGCTGCTCTCATTGTAGCTTGTTTAGCTTGTTTTATAACGTCACCAGAAGCACCTCTAAATCCTTTAGCTGCTCTTAAAACTTTTTTATGTTTTCTTCTTCTAACTATACCAGTTTTAACTCTCATTACATTTCCTCCTGACTATTTCACACAAAAATTTGATTATGATAAATTAATTATCTTCCTGCTCCATATGGTAATAAAGCTTGCATATGTCTTGTTAAAGTCTCAGTTACTACGAAGTCTTTCTTTAAGTTATTTTTTCTCTTTCTATCTTTTTTAGTTAAGATATGGCTTTTTCCTGAGTGTTTAATTACAAATTTACCTGTTCCTGTAACTTTAATTCTTTTTCTAGCTCCTCTATGAGTCTTCATTTTTGGCATAATAATGTCCTCCTCTCAAATATCTAAATCTGTTTTATTATTAATTATTTTTTTGGTGATAAGATTATATGTTTTTGCTTATCATTGTATTTTTTATCAGCTTCAGCTATCTCAGCAAATTTTTCAGCTATCTCATCAAGTGTATCTACACCTAATGTAGCATGCATCTTTTCTCTTCCAAATAACACTAATGTTACTTTTACTTTATTTTCTTTTTCTAAGAATTTCTTAATTTGAGACATCTTAGTTTCTAAATCATGGCTATCTATTCTAGCTGTTACTTTTACTTCTTTTACAACTGTTTGTTTTTGATTTTTCTTAGCTTCTTTAGCTTTTCTAGTTTGCTCATATCTGTATTTTCCAAAATCCATGATTTTACATACAGGTGGCTTTGCAGTAGCCGCTATTTCCACTAAATCTAATCCCTCTTGTCTAGCTAATTCAAGTGCTGCATTTGCACTCATTACTCCTAATTGTTCCCCAGAAGATGAGATTATTCTAAACTCTTTTCCTTTAATTTTTTCATTAATTCTAATTTTATCAGTAATAGTAAGCACCTCCATTTTTAATTATAAATAAAAAACAGGACAAACTATGCCCCGTATCTCAACTTTTATAATAAACAAATGTTAATTCTCATTTTTAAAAGTTTTTACCTTGTGTAAGCTCTTAGTAGCCCATAAGGTGAGAAACAGGTAGTTTCTTCTTTAATCTCTATTTAATTACCTATATAATTATATTCGATTTACTACAAAAAGTCAAGTATTTTCTTTATTTTTTCTAACTAGCTATTTATCTTAGCTCTAAGTAAATTTACTCCTAAAACTATAAAAATTGTTCCAGAAACTCTATTAATTATTTTTCCAAAACTTTCATTTTTCTTTAAAAGCATTGCTATAAATGATGCAAAAATAGAAAGAGATACACACCATACTCCTGAAATAGCAAATGAAGTTAATCCTAAAATTGCAAAGGGAATTGCTCCATAGTTATTTGCTGTATCTACAAATTGTGGTAAGAAAGCTAAGAAAAACAGTGCAACCTTTGGATTTAAAATATTAGTTATCATTCCTTGAAAAAATGATTTTTTTAGATTTTCTTTAGGGCCCTCTCCTTCTGCTACTAATAAACTATCTTTAGCTTTGATACTTTTTATTCCCATATAAACAAGATACATCGCACCTAAAAATTTTACTATATTAAATGCTGTAATCGAATTTCTTAAAATAAGAGATAATCCAAAAGCAGCTAAAAAAGTATGCACTAATATTCCTGAACATATTCCTAATGCTGAATAAACTCCAGACTTTCTACTATTGATTATAGATTGTCCCAATATAAACATAGTGTCACTTCCAGGTATCAAAGCTAAAATTATACATGATGTTATATACATTTCATAGTTTATAATCCCTAACATACTTTCTCCTTTTTCATTACTTTTTTATAGTATAGATTATATTTTTACTATTTTTATTATTTACATAAAAAAAGAGAGCATAAACTCTCTATATCTTATTAAAATTTAAAGTGGCGCGCCCGAGAGGAATCGAACCCCTAACCTTCTGATCCGTAGTCAGACGCTCTATCCAATTGAGCTACGAACGCAGTTTTATAAAAAAAGGGTAGTTTTACTACCCGTTTAATTTCAAATGGCGGTGAAGGAGAGATTTGAACTCTCGGTACCGTTTATAGGTACTCTCCCTTAGCAGGGGAGTGCATTAGGCCACTCTGCCACTTCACCGTTTATGGCGGAAGATCAGAGATTCGAACTCTGAAGCCTTGCGGCGCCGGTTTTCAAGACCGGTTCCTTACCAATTAGGATAACCTTCCAAGCACATAAGATAATATCATATATTTTTATTTTTGTCAAATATTTTTTTAATTATTATTATTTTTTAAACTCATCTCTTTAGATTTTTTGATAGTTTCAGTTACAGCCTTAATAACAGCTCCTCTAAATCCTGCCTCTTCTAAATATCTTACTCCTACTATTGTAGTTCCTCCAGGTGAACAAACATTATCTTTTAATTCTCCTGGATGTTTTCCACTTTCTAAGAATAACTTTCCACATCCTACTAAAGTTTGCCCTACTAATTTATAGGCATCACTTCTTGGTAATCCCTCATATACAGCTGCATCAGCAAGAGCCTCTATAAACATAAACATAAAAGCAGGAGATGAACCAGAAGCTCCAATTACAGCATCAAATAACTCCTCTTTTGTTTCAATAGCTACTCCAATTTTTTCAAAAAGCTCTTTAAAAAACTTTTTCTCTTCTTCTTCTATATTTTCATTAAAAGCATATGCTATACATCCCTCTTGAACCATAAGTGGAAGATTTGGCATAGTTCTTACTATCTTACTATTTCTATTATCTATTTCATCTAAAATATTTTCCATAGTTATTCCAGGTGCCATAGCTACAATTATCTTACTACTATTAACATTATCTTTTATCTTATCTATTACATCAAAATATACATTAGGTTTTATTGCTAAAAATATAATATTACACTCATCAACTACTGCTACTTCATTCTCTAAAATATTAATATTATATTTTTCTGATATTTCTTTACCTTTTATTTTATCATATACATATATATTATTTAATTCTACCATTTCTGAGTTTATAATACCTTTTAAAAAGGCTTCTCCCATATTTCCACAACCTATAAATCCTAACTTCATAACATTCTCCTTATTTATCAAGATAGATATTAAATCTATCTGTAATCTCTTTTAATTTATCTAATTTTTCAACTGTATTTTCTTTATCTACCATTCCTAATTTTACTAATAATGCATTTATTATTACAGTTCCTGGAACAAATGTATAAGCTTTCTCTCCATTTTTAGTAGTTAAAACTAAATCTGAAATATTTCCTAAAGTTGAATCTTTTTTATCTGTAATAGTTATTACTTTATTTCCATGCTCTTTAAAGAATTCTGTAACTTGATAAGTAAAATTAGTATAAGGGTGGAATGATATTGTAAGTAGTAAGTCATCTGGTTGAGTATATAGAAGTTTATCTGTAAAGTCTGATGCTCCAGATATCATCAGTTCAACACCTTCTCTAAACTCTTTTAGCATAAAGTATAGATAGTAAGCTAAGGCATAGGATCCTCTTGCTCCTAGAATATATAATTTTCTACTACTATTTATCCAATCGACTGCTTGGTCTAAACTTTTTTCAATTTCAAAGACATCCATCTCTTGTAATAACTCTATATTAGTATTAATCATTTCTTGTAATACAGAGCTGCTGTCATCTCTTTCAGTAATACTATTTTTTAACCCTTTCATATATGAAGTTTGTTGTTCTACTTCTTTTTGGAAGATTTTTTGAAAATCTGGATAACCTTTAAATCCTAAATTTTTAGAAAATCTTGTTATTGTAGCTGGACTTGTTTCTGTCTCCTTAGCTAACTCATTTATTGAAATAAAAGATATTATACTTTGGTTATACTTTATGTATTCAGCTATTTTTTTGAAGCTTTTACTAAAAGAATTATAGTTATCATCTAAATACCTCAATATTTTCTTCTTCATAAATTTCCCTCTTTCTTATTAAAATTATAATTATATATAATTTATTATATTCCATTATAAAGAGAAATGCAAAATAATTTTTACTTTTTTGATAATTATATTACCATTTTATTTTCAATAGGTAGCTCCTCTACTATGCTATTATTAAAAATATTTTCAAGATATCTAAAGGTATTATCTAAATTACTTGTTCTTATAGTCACATCGTTTCCTTTATATGAAAATTTTATGTTAAATATTTTATTTCTACCAGTTACTTCACAAATTAATTTCGCTCTTTCAAAAGAAGTTTCCCATTTTTTATTTTTTATTAATATTTTCATATGAACCCTCCAAATTTATATTTAGAAATAGATAACTATATTTATAGATATATATTATAACTTTTTTAAAAGAATGTCAATATTTTTTTAATAATCCTTTATTTTATAAAGTTTTTATTGCTATTTTCCAAAAAATATATTATAATTATTTATATATATAAATAGGAGGTAATGTTATGGATTTTAAAACTTATTTAAAAGTTAGAAGAGAAGCTCTTGGAATTAGCCAAAATAAATTTGCAAAAATGGCTGGTATTACTCAATCATATTATAATGGAATTGAAAGAGGAGAGGTTAAAAATCCACCAAGTGAAGAGATTTTAGATAAGTTTGTTAGTCTATTACTTCTTACTCCTTCTGAGGGTGAAAAATTAAAATATCTTGCAGCTATTGAAAGAACTCCTGCAATTATTTTAAATGAAATAAAAAGATTATCTGATGAAAAAGAACTTTCTAAAAGACAAGTGATAAAAGATATTTCCAATAATAATACTCTTGTTCCTCTATTTTCTAGAATTAGTGCTGGTATAGGTGTTATTACTGATGAAGAACCTATTGATTATATCTCTCTTCCAGGAATAAAAAATACTGAAAATGTCTTTGCTATAAATGTAAAAGGGGATTCTATGGAACCTACTATAAAAAATCAATCTATTATCATTTGTAGACAGGGTTCTGAATTAAGAGATGGAGAGGTTGGAGCTTTCTTAGTAAATGGAGAATCTTTTGTTAAAAGAATAAAAGTTACTAAAAACTTCTTTGCTCTTTTAAGTGATAATCCTAACTATCAACCAATATATGTTTACCCACAAGATGAGTTTAAGGTAATAGGAAAAGTTTTAAAAGTTATCAATGATGTTAGATAAATATTAGAATTTAAGAGATTAGAATAACTCAAGAATGACTTTTGTTCAAAAAATAAAAAAAGGAAAAAATTTACTGTAATGACTATTGTATAATCGCTAGCGATTGGAAGTAAATTTTTTCCTTTTGTATTATTAATAACTATTCAGCTAATAAATTAATTTTAGAAAACTCAAAGAATTGTGTAATTTATGAAGAGAAGTTAGATTAACTCAGCGAAAT
>OGGR01000515.1_pt1 | contig 24135 bp, 19 predicted proteins | sample 1571321 | NCBI WGS metagenome assembly OGGR01 (sample SAMEA2582048, study PRJEB24529) | metagenome | biome: Human gut stool | place: China | collected 2011 | reverse complement strand
GAATGAGTGGCTTTCAAAGAGGCACTTCTACTATTAACAGAAAAAGTGGCCTAAAATGGGGGGTGTTGATGCTGATTTTTTTGCCTTCATTGAAGGTTGAGAGCGTTCCCTCATTTGGTAGGCATCGAGAAAGGCAGTTTGACAACCTCAATTTTGAGAATTGGCAAAAAATTCACAAATTGCGATATGGCGATAAGTCAAAAAAGGTGTCTTCATATACGAGCCATCGAAAAAGGATGAAAAATAACCGCTTCTGAAAATTTTGGACAATCAAACAAAAATCGAACAAAGAATCAGGCAATTTTGACTGTTTGAAAACAAAAAGAAGGCCGGATTTCTCCAGCCTTCAAAACGTATGTATCAACAGTTGCTGCTCAGAATCTTTTTAAGTGTGTCCGCAAACTTGGCATCCTGCTCCTTCGTCTGCTTTGCGCTTCCCTTTGGGTGTTTCCCGGCACGAAGAAACTTTTTATTTTCATATCGCCGCAGCATGAGTGCGTCAATGTTATCGGCAGTATACTCCAAACCGTTCTGATTCAGTACTCGTGCGCATTGGGCAAGGCACATACTCGCCAGCTCGTAGTCCTGCGTCACGACAATATCACCGGGCTTTACCCGGTTGACCAGCGCGAAGTCCACGCTGTCTGCACCTTTATCGAACACCAGTGTCTGCGCACCTTCACGCTCGATTTGATGAGAGGTGTCACACAGGATGGTAACTGGAACACTGAACCGTTTTGCAACCTGCAAAGTCAGATTGACCACCGGACAGCCATCTGCATCAATTAAAATGTCATGCGTGTTCCTCCATCACCCACTGAAATGCTTTCGCAGTGCGTAGGTCGGCGTCTTTGAAGTGCCCGCCACTGTTCCATTCAAGCGTGCAGTCTGCGCCACGCGCTGTAAGCCGACTGTGCAGGGTGCGGATGTCATCGCCTACCGCAGCCATGACGGTGTTTTTCGTGTGCTCTTCCTTGTTGCCAAGGCTCAGATAAATGTGCTGCGCCTGCATCGGGTGCTGCTGTTCAAACTCCATCCAGCCCGGAAACCAAACAGAGGGCGAGGCGGCGGCGACACCGTAGAACAGATCAGTCTGGGTGGATGCCCACAGCGCAAACAATCCCGCCAGCGAATAGCCGCCCAGAATGATCCGGACGTTTCTCGGCAGTGCAAACTGCTGTTTCAGGGCGGGGATCACCTGCTCGGTCAGAAAGCGCAGGGCATCCGCAGCCTTGCCGCCGAAACTTTCTTTGCCCCACACCGCAGGAGCTTCCCACGGGGAAAGTTCATCGTTCCAGCTTTTCACAGGAACAGCGGCAAACAGAAAATTCCGGCCGCTTTGTGCAATGGCTGTCACTTCATGATCCATGTTTTGCAGCTCATGTTCGCCGGTCATTTGGAGAAGCAGGTATTCTGTATGGGCTTCGCCGTAAATGCGGCAAGATCGGTTCCCGATTAGCATTGTCTGTGCGGTCACTGCGGCATCCTCCCGAAAAAACTTTGATAAGCCCAGTATAGCAACTGAAAAATCATTTTGCAATTCAAAAGGCGTTGATAGCAGTGGCAAGCAGTGTCTTCGTATATACAAAGACCATTTTGCGTTGCAAAATGCTTGTTGGGAAATCCCAAACCCTTGAACTGCATCCGACGGATGCAGGTTACGCGTTTTTGCAAAACGCTTTTGCATCTTGCAATTTTGTTCATCGAACTTGTATTTCTTTGCCGGAACCGTTGCGCTTTGCCGCCCAACTTGTTATTATTAAACGTGAAAGAACTTTTACAGAGAAACGGAGAAAACACCATGCCTACTTTGGAATGGATCGGAAAAAGCAAAGTTGTCAATCATCATCAGGAAGTGCCGTTCCGGGTGTTGGAGCGTCAGTATAGCTTTGACGAAATGGGCAAGCACACCGAGGACAACGGCAGTGATAACATGATTATCCACGGCGATAATCTGGAAGCCCTGAAAGCTCTGCTGCCGCAGTATGAGGGTCGGGTGAAGTGCATCTACATCGATCCTCCTTACAACACTGGCAATGAGAAGTGGTGCTACAACGATAATGTCAATGATCCGCATATTCAAAAGTGGCTGGGCGAAGTCGTTGGTAAAGAAGGCGAGGATTTGACACGCCATGACAAGTGGCTCTGCATGATGTATCCTCGGCTGATGCTGCTGCAGAAGTTGCTGGCGGATGATGGGTTTATTTTTGTTAGCATTGATGTTTTTGAATATGCTTATCTTCGATGCATTATGGATGAGATTTTTGGCTCTGCCAATTTCCGAAACTGTATTGCAGTTCGTCGTGGGATTAAAAATGTTCAGGCTCAATTTGACGAAGTTCAGTCGCTTTCGTTAGGACATGAGTATATTTATCTGTACTCAAAAAATCCTCAAGCTAAGTTGCCGAAGTTGTCAAAAGGGTTTGAAGCTGATAAGGCAGGAAAATGGGATACATTCTGGCGTGGAACGGATCGCCCTACCATGCGGTATGAAATTTTTGGCATCACGCCTGAATCGGGTCAGTGGAGATGGGAGATTGGACGAGCCACAAAAGCAATGCAAAATTATGAAAATTACTTATCGAACTATGCAGCATCAATGTCGATAGATGATTTTTATATTGACCATCTTATGGCAACTAATGAAAAGATGGATTTTGTCAGAAAGAACGAAAAAGGTACAATTCAATATTATGTACCACCACAGACAGGAAAATTATTAAGTGATAACTGGATGGATATTCTCCTTTCTGGCTCGTATGCAGGATTTGATACCGAGAAAAATGTTCTTCTTATCGAAAGAATCATCAAATGGATAACGAAGGACGGCGATGTTATTCTCGATTCTTTTGCGGGTTCGGGCACAACTGCTCATGCCGTTCTAAATGCCAATAATGAAGATAAAGGACATCGCAGGTTTGTACTCGTTGAGATGGAACGGTATGCCGATACTACGACTGCTGAACGTGTGAAGCGTGTGATCAACGGCTATGGCAAAGACAAGAACGCCGTAGGAGGCACTGGTGGCAATTTCAGTTACTACGAACTGGGCGAGCGGCTGCTTCTGCCGGATGGCAACCTGAATGAAAGCATCGGCACAGACAAAATCCGTGACTACATCTGGTATACGGAAACGAAGAAACCTGCGGTGAGTCAACAGAACGGAAACCCATATTTCCTCGGTGAGAACAACCACACCGCTTACTATTTCTACTATGAGCCAGACCAGATGTGCGTGTTGGACTATGCTTTTTTGTCTACCATTCCGGAAAAAGCGGAAAACTATCTGATTTATGCTGACCGCTGTGCATTGAGTGAGAGTGACCTGCTGCGGTTTGGTATCACGTTTAAGAAAATTCCGCGCGACATTGCGCGGGTGTAAGGAGGACGGCTCTTATGGAATTGAAAAATTATCAGAAAGCCGTCATTCGGGATTTGGAACGCTATCTGGAAATTCTGATGCAGACAAAGAACATCGAAACGGCCTATACTCGGCTCTGGCAGGAGAAAGATGTAAAAGTCGGATTTGGCGGAATGCCCAAGTATCAGAATCTTCTGCCCGGTGTGCCGAATGTCTGCCTGAAAGTTCCTACAGGCGGCGGCAAAACATTTTTGGCTGCAAATGCCATCGAGCCGATTTTCTCCGCACTGGGTGTGGTAAAACGCCGTGCAGTGGTTTGGCTGGTTCCGTCAGATGCTATCCTGACCCAAACCTTGGCTGCATTGCGTGACCCTGCACATCCTTACCGCCAGAAAATTGATGTTGCCTTTGGCAGCCGTGTAGAAGTGTATACCAAAGAACAGCTTTTGATGGGGCAGCACTTCAATATTTCTGCGGTCAACGAGCAGCTTTCCATCATGGTGCTGTCTTACGATTCGTTCCGTGGCAAGAAGGAGCGGCTCAAGGCCAAGCAGGAGAACAGCAGCCTTGTTGCGCTGGCAAATGCACTGGGCGAACCTGATATGCCGCTGGAAGATACCGACCCGACCGCCTTGATGCAGGTCATTAATCAGCTGCATCCGCTGGTCATTGTGGACGAAAGCCACCATGCGCGCAGTAACCCAAGCAAGCAGATGCTGCAAAACTTCAATCCCTCCTTTGTGCTGGATCTGACGGCAACGCCCACTAAGGAAAGCAACATCATCTCCATTGTGGATGCGATTCACTTGAAACGCGAGAACATGGTCAAGTTGCCTGTCATCGTGATGAATCGCAACAGCCAGCAGGATGTGCTGCATGATGCCATCGAGATGCAGCGGACACTGGAAATTCACGCAAAAGATGCCTACGAAAAGGGCGGCAGCTACATTCGCCCCATCGTGCTGTTTCAGGCGCAACCCAAGAGCACAGAAAATGCAACGACCTTTGAAAAACTGCGCCAACGCCTGATTGCAGCCAACATTCCAGCAGAGCAAATTGCCATCAAGACGGCAGAGATCAACGAGTTAAAAAATGTGGATTTGCTGTCGGAAAAGTGTTCGATTCGCTTTATCATTACAGTCAATGCCTTGAAAGAGGGTTGGGACTGCCCCTTTGCGTATATCCTTGCTTCGCTGGCGAACCGCACCAGTCAGGTGGATGTGGAGCAAATCGTGGGGCGTATTCTGCGCCTGCCCTATACCCGGAAACATTCTTCTCCGATCCTGAATACTTCGTATGTTCTGACCTCGTCTGCGGACTTCAAGCGTACGCTGGACGGCATCGTCAAGGGCTTGAATAACGCAGGCTTCACTGACCACGATTACCGTGTGCAGGAAGAAGCTGCCCCGGTCGAGCCGCTGCCCAAAGTGGAGCAGACCATCTTCCCGGCACAGCCGACAAACGAAGCAATGCCCGCGGCATCGGCGGAAGAGGAAGAGTTTTTTGATTTCGACCCGACACTGTTGGGCAGCACCTTGGCAAAGGCAAGTGTTTCTCCCTCGGTGCAGAATATTTTTGACCGCTCTGAAAAGGAACAGAACGATTTTGATGTTGCTATGCAGCAGCACCAGAATGACCCGTTGAGCGATTTGCCGCTGGAGGTGCAGGATAAAGTGGATACCTCTCATGTAAACCCGGAGTTTTTGGAGGATGTTCACACCCTCAAACTTCCGAAATTCTGCCTAAAAGTACAGCCATCGCTTTTCTCGCTGTACGACAGCGAAGAACTTTCAAAGGAAAACCTGCTCAGCAACTTTACGTTGAAGGGAAAACCCAGCGCAATCGACTTCGGCCATCTGGACGACGATTTGGCGCAGGTCGATTTGGAAGACCGCGATACCACGACACCGCGTATCTCCAAGCTGAAAGATGATTATCAGCAGTACATGAACAGGCAGTTTCCACTGCTTCCGGGCGAGGATAAACTGCGTATTTGCAAGGATATTATCCACAAGAGCCTTTGCAAGATGAACGCGGTGGATGATAATGAACTGCGGCGTTATGTCGATGGTATCGTGGATAATATGAACCGCGAAGAGCTGGACGCGCTGGAACGGATGCCTGTTAACTTTGCAGCAAAAATTCGTGCATACGTCATGCAGCTTCAAGAGGAAACTGCACGGGAAAACTTCTACAAGTGGCTGGAAACGGAGAAAATCGTATGTGAACCCCGCTTTCAGTTGACGGAGTATATCACCCTCCCGGATAGCACTTCTTCAATGAGCAAGAGCCTGTACCAGACTGAGGGCAAGATGGATGGTCTGGAATACAAAATGGCTCTGGCAATGACCAACATGGACAATATCCGCTGGTGGCATCGCAACCCGGAGCGTAACAAGTTCTCGTTCTGTTTGAACGGCTTCCGCAACCATTACCCGGATTTTATCGTCCGCACGACCAGCGGAAAGATTTTGCTGATTGAAACCAAAGGCGACCAGCTGGAAAATGCAGAGTCCAGAGAAAAAATTCGTCTGGGTCGTGCATGGCAGGATGCCGCTGGCAAGCAGGCATACCGCTATTATATGGTGTTCCAGAATAAAGATTTGAACATGGAGGGAGCATATCGCTTTGATGAGTTTTTGACGCTGCTGAGGGAACTGTAAACAGAACCGAGGCTGTGGCTGAGAGGTAAAATTATGGGTAAAGGTAAGAAGAAAAAGCCGATTTCTCCGAAGAAAAGTATTCAGAGCCTTCAAGAATCAAGAGATGGTGGTCAAATTGCGCTTAGAGGATATACCTACCAGTTTTTGTATGCTTGTTATTTGATGCTGACGAACCAGAATGAGAATACAATCTTTCAACTTGAAGGCATCGAAGATGTTGACCGAATTGAAAAACAAGACGGCGGCCAAATTACACATATTCAGCTCAAGTACTCCGTCAATCGGCAAAACGCAAGCTTTTTGGCTGATGTTCTGCAAAATTTTCTTGAGGCATATCTTCTTGATAAAGACAGATATTTTAAGATGGTCTATGATTTCCCAGTTGCAAATGGAAATTTGAAGAAAATTCTTGAGGGAAAATTAGATGAAGCTTCTCTTAAATATTGGAAAGAAGTGATTGAAAAAATTAAAGAGAGCCAAACATCATGGGATTGGAGCCAATATAATTTTGAAGATTTTTTGTCTAGGCTGTCGTTTGAAAACTTAAAAAAAGAAATTTTTGAAGATGAAATAGAAAAGGCACTAATTCAATACCACGATATCAGTACAGATAATCTCAAATTATATGTGAATAGCATAAAAATCCTTTGCCTTAAAAAAATGGAGAATCGCGATTTAATAACAAGAAAAGAATTGGTTTCTTGCGTTGAAGCAGTTAAGATGGACATTAGCAAAGGGGCTCAAAATCCAGCGCATAGCTGGATTAGAAAACTTAGTTTTTCAAAAAATGCAGCAGAACATGAGAATGATTTCTATGAAGGAAAAAAAGCAACTCCTGCGGATATAGCAAAAAATCTTCCGGTAGAACGTCCAATGCTAGAGGGGAAAATTATAACGTCTATACAAGAAAATATAGTGACTGTAATAAAAGCCTCCAGCGGGCAGGGAAAGACAACACTCGCATTAAGATCGGCATATTTACTTCAGAATGAATATACTGTCTATCAAGTGACTGTATGCGATAACAATGAACAGCTAGGCAATACCGTTCAATATTTTAACTCTCGGTTACGTCTTGGAGAGAAGCTTCTGATTTTGATTGACAACTTGGATGGCAGAGTACAAAAGTGGAATGGACTTGTGCAGCTTTTGCAAGCTGAATTACCAACTAATTATAAGGTTCTTCTTACGACAAGGGAAATTGATTGGTACAATTATAGTGGTGATTTGAGCAATATCCGCTCAATAAATATTATAGTCCCGACATTAGAAGAACAAGAAGCAAAAAATATTTTCCAAAAATTAAAAGAAACAGGAAATCTGCACCCCAGCATAACAAATTGGAAACGAGAGTGGAATCGAATTGCCGAACGGAAACTTTTAATAGAGTATGTTTATTTGTTGACTCATGGTGAGATGCTTTCTGAACGAATTACAGCTCAGATGAAAGAACTTGGGCAGTCTTCATTTGGACAGCTAAAATGTGACATTTTGCGTAAAGTATGCTTTGCTGATGTTTGTGGGGTAAAGCTTACTGTCCGAAATCTCTTTTGCAGTCAAAAAGATTATGCAGGAGCAGATTTTGGCGAACTGTTAAAAAATCTAGAGTCGGAATTTTTAATTCATCTCAACACAGATGATAATTATGTAGAAGGACTGCATCCAATCCGTTCGTGGCATATTGTAAATCAGTTACATGAATTTGTTCCCCTCGAAAACACGGCAATTTCTGTAATTAAAATGGTCGAAAAGAAGGATTATGCAGTACTATTTTCTCATATTCCCGAATTTTCGTTAAATAGGAGTGCTTTTTTCAAAGAGGTCCTAGATTTTTTGTGGGACGAAAACGATCTGTCCGGATGCCTTCGGGCAGTAAAAGGTCTTTTTTCGGGGGATGTTTTACAGTATTATCGGGATAACAAAGATTTTTTTGATGATGCAAATGCTCATTTTGGACTAGAACTTATCGCAATGGAAAAATGTCCATTTAAGACATTTGATAAATTTGGCGTTTCAGTGCAAACGCTTGATAATCTGCAAAAAATACATCCAGATAGTCTCAACGGAAAATATTTACAAAGACTTCGAGATAAAATACCTGACTGTGATTTGCCGCAAATGTTTATCTTTGGATTTTGCAGCACGCTTTACCAAAGGGCCAAGACTGTTTCTTTTGAACAAGTTACAGATCTTGAATCCTATTCCCAAATTGCAGAATGGATTTATGACATAACTTCTGAACTTAGCTTGGTGGCAGAAATACCACTAAATGAGGTATGGAAAAAGTCTGATAGGATGTCTTTGGAATGTATGGCGAGACTCATGTATCTCTCGTTCTGTAGCAACCAAACGGCATATAGAGCATATATTTCTCAAAATATGGATGAAATTTTGACGTACTATAAGCACATGACGAAATCACATAGTGTCTACGTTGATGAAACTTCAGATGCTATCCATGTTGAGTATATACTCTCTTTAAGTGAAATTGGAAATGCGAATGAAGAAAGCGTTTCAAGAATCAAGCAACTTTGTCGGATGCTCCCGATATTCAAAAAATATTGTACAGATGCATTAAAACCAGAAATCGAGATGCTGAAAAATTATTTTGTTCCGGATGATGCACATAAAGAAATGCCAATTAAGAACGTAGTGATAATGTTCCATCAGCATTTAACATCTTTATGGAATAAAACAATTCTTAGCAATTACGAATTTGAAATGGTGACAGACTGGATAGAATACTGGTTTAATCTTAGAAGCCATATTTGTACAATGGCGAACGATTACTGTGAGTGTTTAACCAAAGCGGAAAGTCCAAAACTAAAAGAAAGTGCAATCAAAAAGAGCATTTGTATTTATAGTGAATATCAGAAGCTCATAAATAATGAAAGAAAATATCCCGGAGAAGAAAATCCATTTGAAGAAGATGTTCCCTGTGTAAGAAAATTTCAAGGTATAAAAAGAAAATATTTTTGGTCTATAACAAACTTCACAGGACAATTTCCCGGACTCTTAAAAAGAGACCCAAAAAATGCGAAGCTTGCAATGTTTAATATTTTGGCTGCACAGCGCGCGCTATCAGATGTTCAGCAATTCTTTGATGAAATAGTATTCGACACTCCGTTAAAAACGAAGCATTTACAATTGTGTGAGTTAGAAAAAGTGAATGTTAGCCGCCTTATGATGGGATGTTACTATTATTATGACAACCCGATGAACAAAGGTTTTAACAAGTACACAATAGATGGTTGGTATAAGGCAAGATGCACTAAAGAAAGGCAAAAAATTCAAGAAGGGCTTTCTGACTTGACTGAATTTTATTCTGTGATTTTTCCAGAGAACAATTATTATGCCGGAATATTAAATTACTATCCTATCATAATTGGTGGATTTGATAAAAGTTCCGAAGATGCTTGGAATGCTTTGCTGATTAGCGGAATGCAAATTTTGAATTCCAAATTTGATTATTTAGAGGTGCTTTTTAAGACAAATCAGGGAGAAATAGAAAATGTTGCCTATCGCATTCCAAAACAGTTTTTTGCCTATGTGAAAAATGCTTTGGAATCTCCATCGGCAGAAGTACAAGAAAATCGGACATCTATATATCCTGTAGAGGTAACACCGCAAATGTTAGGATGCTTTTCGCAAAAATATGTAGTTGAAAAAGCAGAAGATAATCTTGCAAAGTCTATAATAAGCGAGATTGGCGAGTATCTATGGGATTACTCAATGTGCCGAAAGTTGTTGGCCGGTCCTGAAGATTCAGATTATGGTATAGAGCAATTGGATTTCTACCGAATGGCTATCAACGAAAAAATGGCTCTGTTAGATTTAGATGAATCTAAATGTATAGAACCTGTTTGTTTGAAAGTCTTTTCTGGATCAGACTTTTCCAGTGAGGAATACAATAGTTTGCTAAACACATTGATTTTTAACAATGTATGATTCCTTATTGAAATTTATATTATAGACTGAATCCCAATAATAAGCCCACAGGCTGGTACTCATATCCAACCCGTGGGTTTTGCTATACTTGTCAACTGATACCAATTACTATCAGCTGTTTTTCTGATTTTCGTTCATGATTCTTCTGGCTCGTCCGCGCGTGGTATCCTCAAAGGTTTCGTCCTCGCTGAATCGCAGCCAATAGGGGTCTTCCATTAGGCAGGCGTTGGTGCGTTTGACGATTTCCCACGCATTGTAGTCCGGCAGCCCCATCAATTTCAAAATCTCTTTACAGTCCATCCGATTTTTCGGAAAGATTCGTTTCTTTGCCCAAACCACCACATCGACTAGCGGCACTTTGCGTTTGTCTCCAATAAAAAGGTTCAAAGGAAGATGATGCTGCGGAACGTCTTCATTGGCGCAAAGATACTGCCCATCTTCGCTCAAGTGAGCAATCTCTTTTTCATCCATCATCAATTTCAGATAGGCCATTTTATCACCCCATGGCGGCTTTCAGGTAGTGCAGACGGTATTTCAGGTATTGACGGATCGCAGATGCTCTTTTTTCGCTCAACAATGCAAGAATAGGCGAGATAGACTGAATGATTTCACTATACAACTCGTCCAAGTCACGCGTTGGCAGCACAGGCTCATCGATCATCTTGATTTGCTGGGCATGGTGACTGCGGAACGGTTTGGCTTTGTCGAACTGATAACGGAGCTTCGTATCAGTCAATTCTTCATCCGTTGCCCACGCAAGCAGACTACTGCCATTGTCGTAAATAGGCGGAGCATAATTTTTTCCATCCCGGACGATCACATCAAAATTGTTTTCGTGGCGGTCTTCGTTGCCGATAAAGGCGTCAAATGCCAGCATTTGATAAAGCCACTTCTTACCATATAGTTCTATCGCATACTGGAACAATGCTTCCGGTGAAGCGGCTCGACCGCTGGCAAGGAAATGGGCATCAGCCAAGTCTGCAAAATGATACAGCTGTTCATCGTCCGTTGTGAACTTGGGGCAGACGCTGACCACATCGCAGGAATAGGTCTGAATGTCGGGAAAGAGTTTGGCAGGCATCAACGTATATTCTACATGGGGCAAATTCAGCACCTGTGCAATCAGCGATGCCATCACCTCAGAATACGGCTCATACCCAGCGGTTCCGGCCTCTGTGATGGAGTTGCCCTTGACCATAACAAGCTGATCATCTACATGATACCAGCCCTTTGAGAGCATTCCACGGCTCGTCCGTGTTTCACGCTTTTCAACCAACTGGATTTTTGCAGGGACTTCAATTGGGCTCATGGTATCACGCTCCTTTGCCCCATTATACCATGTTTGGATGGATAGACAAGGTAAACTATGGTCAATAGCAAAAATCAAAACATCAAATTGTTTTTTGAAATTTGAAGTAGAAAAGTCAAATCAAATATGAAATTTCGATAGAAACATTAAATTTTTCGCTCAATAAGTGAAATGAACGCTCAAAAAAATGAAATCCAAACCACAAAAGTGAAATTTGATGGTTGAATACTGAAAAAGTGTTAAAAAGATTTTAATATTCTAAATTCGACTTGAACTGTTTTTTGCATATCGTCCTTGCAGATAGCCCTTGGAGATGTTCTCACCTTTCCGGGGAGAAAACTCCGTCAGAGCGTAAATATCGGTCTGCATGGTCTTTTCGTCCTTTTCGGCAAACCAGATCTGATCGCGCCGCAGCAATGTCAGGTCGAGAAGTCCGGTATCGTGCGTGGTGAAGATGAGTTGTGCATGGTTTGTATTGATAGCGGCATCCTGCACCATCTCGATCAGATGCCTTGTCAGCAGCGGGTGCATACTGGATTCGATCTCGTCTACTACCAAAACAGAGCCTGCTTCTAGTGCCGCAAGCCACATACCGATGCGGGAGAAGAACCGTTGTGTTCCAACGGATTCCTGCCCCAACGGAAGCCAAAAGCCTTTAGAAGTGCCATCTTCGGCATCGAGAGTGTGCAGTGCGGAAATGATAGGCTCTTCCTTGGAGCCTGTAATGCGGATGTCCTTGATACCGAGGTCTGCATACAGCATTTCATGCAGGATACGGCTCTTTTCAGAGCCGCCCTGCCGGATGGCAGACAAAGTTGCGTCCAGTCGCATTTCCGTTCCCATAAAGCCTGTCAGTTTTTCAAAGAACCACAGATATGCCTTTTCAGTCTGGGGGCAGTTCCACTCGTTCGAGCTGGACAGATAAAGGCGATTTTCAGCAGTTCGTCCAGAAAGCGTAAGCTGTTCTTGGATGTTTTCACGAAATTGGTAGCCATTTCCCTCTCTGGAAAAAATCAAGGCTTCCCGGCCATTCGGCCAGTGATAGAGGTATTCGGTCAGGACTTTGGACTTGTCAAACGAGAACCCATAGGCATACTTGATGCCGCCATAAAAATAGATGGCTTCAAAGCTGGTCGGCTGTGTGGGCTGGTCAGTGAAAGCAAACGGCTCCTGCGGAAGGGACTCACCTTTCAGCAACTTGGCATACCGCCCGCAGACCATCTCGCGCATGAGCAGGAGGGCATGGAGAACATTGCTCTTTCCAGCTGCATTTGCGCCGTACAGTGCCAGCACAGGTACAAGCTGTTTCTTCTCGTCCGGCGAAATCAGGCAGTCGGACAGACTTTTATCTGTGGAAGCCTTCATGCTGATGATGGCGGTATCCCTGATAGAACGGTGGTTTGTAACGGAAAATTGAAGCAGCATCGCAAAACCTCCCAAGTGATTTCTGAATTCAGTATACTCCATTCTTGGCAGGAAATCAAATTTTAACTTCAAAATTTGCAGAAAAATTTCAAAATTAAAACACAAAATCGAACTTAGAGGTTTTTGATGCTGAAACAGAAACATGAGGAACGGTTGAAATCACTCTGCGTACACGATCTCCCTCACCACCACTTCCTCTGCCTGCGCTTTCAGCCCGTTCATGTGCGCCACCCAGAGAAGCTGTGCGCGCTCTTTGTCCGGCGCGGGGTACTTGTCTAACAGAGTGGTCATCGTGCGTTCCAGCCACGCGCAGGCCGTTTTCTGGGCATCCTGCAAATGCGGCCAGAGCGTACCGTTCAGCAGCATCTGGTGATACAGCACAGGGCGCTGGGTTTTGAGGTAGGCCAGCCGCATCTGGCCATATTTGCCCAGCGGTTCGGAATCATTGGTCTGCGGCAGGGTAAGCAGAGGCAGCTGATACTCCCCGATTTGCGCATAGTGGATCTCGTTGCGGACAGTGTTTGTGTTCTTCATGGAAATTCTCCTTTGCATTTTCAACAGGTGTTGCGTTCTTTGTGGAAAACAGCGCTTACTTCTTCCGATTCTGTGCGGTCAGCCAGTTGCCCTGCGCCTGATAGTAGTGCTCCATCGTGGTGGGGGCGTTCAGGATGGTGGTACGCAGATAGGCCATGATGTTCTTGATGGGCTGGGTGGTGTTGGACATCACATCGAAGATGTACTCAATGTGTTGGCTGGTCAGCTTGTCCAGCTGCAGCCGGATGGCTTTGGTGGTCTGCGGCTGCTTGCCGACGTACTGGGTCTGCCGAGGACAGCAGTACATCTCCACAATGTTGTCCAGCAGTTCCTCCAGCTTGTCGGGGTCGTACCGCTGGGCAAGGGTGTCGATCTCCAGCCGTTCCCGGAACTCTTCCCGCACCCGTGTTGCCATCTGGTCGAAATCCTCTGTTTCGGCTGTCTGCCCTGATAGATTAGTACTTTGTCTTTTAGTATTTTGTTTATTAGTATTTTGTTGTATTGGATTCTCCAACGTTGGAAAACCCGATGTTGGATTTTCCGATGATGGTGAATTTGGCACTGGAGCAGGGCGTTTTTCAATCAGTTCTTTCTGCGGCAGTTCAAAGACTTCATAGTTGTAGTCAATAATGCGGCCACGGGCATCACGGACTTTGCTCCGACACAGATACCCGCCATCTTCCAGTTCGTGAACCGCACTTCTCACACTGTCGATGCCATCCCTGCACCCGGTTGTCAGCCCTTTCAGGCTGTAATCCCAATCGTCCGGCAGGGAGAGCATATAGGACAGCAGTCCCTTGGCTTTCAGGGACAGCCTCTTATCCTGCAGATGGTGGTTGCTCATGACGGTGTAGTTGACGTTTTTATTGACGCGGAATGTTGACATGGCGGCTTCCCTTTCAGCCCAATGCGGGCAAGAGAAAACGCAGCATCTCCCGGCTTTCGGGAAACGCTGCGTTCAGACAGGGAAGCCTGCTGTGAGCTGGCACAGCAACGGCAGCACTGTAATATTCTAACGAACATCTAACGGAACTGCACCTGAAATGCAGCTCCTGACGCTCTGTGTGAAAGGAAGGCTTTCTAACGGCACTTCGCAAAAAGTGGTTGATTTTCGCCTGTAAATTGCGCTGATGTGCAGCTTTTGCGAGGCGCAGAAAATGCCGGCAACTGCCAATGACAGCCGCGAGGAACCAGCTTCATCCAACAATTTCAAAGACTCGAAATGCGATAGGCCGGGAGACCGGTGCCAGGGTTCGACTCCCTGATGCTCCGCCAAATCGAATGGATAGATGAATTTTATTCGTCTGTCCATTCTTTTTTGTCGAAACATCGTCCATTCCCCCCTGTCTTTGGGGCGTATGGCATCATGCTGACGCATTGCCATAGCCCAGCCCCTCCATCATCGCCTGTGCAGACGAGAGCTTTCAGAATATCCTGTGCACACTGTGCATACCTGCTTGCTTCGGCAGGGTCAGCCTTTTTCTCAGTCTCTTTGTTTCATGGCAGTCATGGGCCTTGGCATCAAGCAGGGCAAAACCATCACCGTTACGGTTGAGGGTGATGATGAAACTGCCCGGAACGATAGGAGAAGGTCGTTCCGGGCAGTTTTTTGTGTTATGCAATAAAAAAGGGCAGCAACACGCCCGTTGACTCATCTGATTCAAGGCATTATAATCGAAGTATGGCAAAGTTTGTCGAAGAGCAGGAGCGAAAAAAGTATGGATCATAGTCACCACGATCGCACCTACAAAAAGAGCCGCTTTCAGCAGGAGCTGGAGCAGAGCGTCTCCCGTAAGCTGATCTCAAGCCTGCTGCTGGGATGTCTTTTGTTCTGCATTGCAATCGCTGCTGTGAATGCTCTCAACCAGAACGCCCGGCGGGAAGACCATCTGGAGAGTGTCGCCTCCACCTTCCATGAGGTGTACAATAACACGTCAGCCTTTCTGCTGGACTCTGGACACACCGAGCTGTTCCTCTCCGAGCTGCGGAATGATCAGGACAACCTGCGTTATCTTATCAGCCATTACAACGTCTCAGCTCTTGTGGAGATACAGCTCATCCTTACCGACTCCAAGGGAAAGGTTCGGTTCACGACCTTTTCGGAGGGAGAGATGAATCTCCACCGGCAGGAATTTAACGGCATCGCCGTGGACAACGCCTGCCATCTTATGCGGACCGTCTACACCACGGTCTACCACTTCCGAGCCAACAGCTCAGAATACGTTATGATCCATCCGCTCTACCGGGATGGCGAATATCAGGGTGCTGCGGCAGTCTATCTGAATGAGAACGACTGGACAAAACTGTTCAGCCAGTACCAGTACGATGCTATCCTCACCAAATCCAACGGTGATGTCATCACCTGTTCAAACTCTTCCTTCCTCTCCCAGAAAAACGCTAACAAGTATCTGCCCGCCGATGCGGCGCAGTATGTGCGAGTGAACGGGAACCGCTATCTGCGCAGCAGCCGCTCGCTGGAAAACGGCACGGTGTTGGCTTACTCCTTCATCTACTCGCCCACGAATTACAGTTATCTCTTCGTGGGTCTGCTCCTGATCGTACTGCTGGGACTGAGTTGGGCGGCAATGTTCGCCCGTATCATGCACGCTATGACTGAGCAGATGGTAAAGTCGGTGGACACCCTCGTGCGGGAGATCCGCATCATCCGCAAGGAGGACCCTGATCACATCATCGAGATCGACACCGGCGATGAGATCGAGGAGATCGCCCGTCAGGTCAACAAGATGGTTCGCAGCATTCAAGAGCTGAGCCAGCGCAACATCGCTCTTGCCGAAGTGAACAACCGGATGGAGATGCAGAATCTTCAGGCGCAGATCAATCCCCACTTTATTTATAATACGCTGGACAATATCCGCTATCTTATCCCGACAGACCCCCAGCGAGCCCAGCAGCTGATCGGACGGTTTATCGGCATCCTGCGCTACAGCATCAACAACACAAAGCACAATGTCCCTGTTAAAGATGATCTGAAATATCTGCAGGATTACCTTGTGATCCAGTCCACCCGCTTCGGTGCAAATTTCTCCTACGAGATCGACATCGATGACGCCTGCATGGAGTTCATCATCCCGAAGCTGCTTTTACAGCCCTTGCTGGAAAACAGCATCAAATATGGATTCCAGAAGAAGCCACGCATCCATATAAGGGTACGGGGCTGGCTGGGGGAGGATGCGCTCTATTTCACGGTAGAGGATAACGGCGGAGGCGTGGACGAGACAATGCTGGAACAGCTGCGAGACATTCTGCGCTCGGATGAAGTGAACATCGAGCACAATGGTCTGCAGAACATCAACCGTCGCATCTGGCTGGGCTACGGCGGTGACAGCGGACTGACCATCGACAGCACCGAGGGCGAAGGCTTCACGGTGAAACTCAAGCTCCGGCTGGGAGGAATGTAAACCATGTATCGCGTTCTACTGGTAGAAGATGAAGAGATCATCCGCAAGGGCATTCGTTACTCGGTACCGTGGGAGGAGTGCGGCTGCTCGGTGGTGGGCGAGGCAGAGAATGGGGCAGTAGGTGAAGAAAAGATCGCTGAGCTGCAGCCTGACATCGTCATTACCGACATTACCATGCCGGTAAAAAGCGGTCTTGAGATGATCGCCGACACCCGGGAGAAATTCAACTATATTGCCATCATCCTGACAGGCTACTCGGAGTTCGAGTACGCCCAGCAGGCTATCCGGAACGGCGTATCGGATTATGTGCTCAAACCCCTCGACATGGACGAGATGCGTACTGCGCTGGAGAAGGCTGTCCGCCTTGCGGGGGATAACCAGTACCTCCAACAGCGGGAGGACGAGGCAGAGGCCGTCCGCAGCCGGACAGCTCTGCCGCCATTAAACGAAGATAAGGTCACTGACCCGCTGGTGCTACGCATCGTAGCCTATCTGAAAGAGAATTACCAGAGCAAGATAACACTTGCTGACCTTCAGGAACAGTTCCACTACTCGGAACGGTACATCAACCAGAAGTTTCAAAAAGAGCTTGGCACAACGGTCATTGACTACCTCAACCGCTGCCGTATTCAGAACGCTCTGGAACTCATCCGGCAAGGAAAACTGCCCATCTCCCAAATCGGCTGGGAGTGCGGCATTGGTGAGTACAAATATTTTAACCACGTTTTCAAAAAATACATAGGCTGCTCGGTGCGGGAGTACCAGAGCACCTTGAAATAAGTGTCTAGGAAAAAATACCGAACAGCCATTGTTCGGTATTTTTTCCATTTGTTCTGCAATTTGAGTATTATTTTTGTGCTAGAAGCATTAAAATGGGACTATCGAAAGGTTTCAGGTAAAAAATGGAGGTTTTTACTATGAAAAAGATTTCTCGTCGTTCGTTCCTGATGGCTACCGGTGTTATCGCAGCTTCTGCTGCTCTGAGCGCTTGCGGCGGCTCCTCCGCCAGCACCTCTTCTGCCGGTTCTACCGCTGCTTCCACTGCCGCTTCTGGTTCTGCTGCACAGGGCGGCGGCGACCTCGTGATCTACTCGCCCAACTCTGAGGGCCTGCTGAACGCCACCATTCCTCTGTTTGAGGAAAAATACGGCGTCAATGTCGAGCTGATTCAGGCCGGCACCGGCGAACTGGTCAAGCGTATCCAGTCCGAAAAGAACGATCCCTACGCAGATGTCCTGTTCGGCGGCTCCTGGTCGCAGATGTACACCAACGAGGACCTGTGGGAGCCGTATGTTTCCGCCAACGATGCAAACGTCATCGACGCCTACAAGAACAAGTGCGGCTTCATCACCGGCAATGTGCTGGACGGCAGCGTCCTCATCGTCAACACCGACCTCATCGGTGACATCAAGATCGAGGGCTACGAAGATCTGCTGAACCCGGCTCTGAAGGGCAAAATCGCCACTGCCGACCCCGCCAACTCCTCTTCCGCTTTCGCACACCTGACCAATATGCTGCTTGCAATGGGCGGCTACGAGGACGATAAGGCATGGCAGTACGTCCACGACCTGTTTGAGAATGTGGACGGCAAGATCTGCGAAAGCTCCAGCGGCGTTTACAAGGGAGTTGCCGATGGCGAGTATGTGGTGGGTCTGTCCTATGAGGATCCCTGTGCTCAGCTGGTTCTGGACGGCGCACCTGTCAAGATCGTTTACATGAAGGAAGGTACTGTCTTCCTTCCTGCTTCCGCCACCATCATCAAGGGCGCAAAGAACATGGACAATGCCAAGCTGTTCATTGACTTCATCCTGAGTGAGGAAGTCCAGAACATCTGGGGCAGCACCCTGACCAACCGTCCTGTTATGAAGGATGCTGCCACCAACGATGCCATGACCCCGATGGCAGACATCAATGTCATCGAAGAGGACATTCCCTACGTCAGCGCCCACAAGTCGGAGCTGGTGGACAAGTACACTGAGATCTTCACTGATCTGCAGAGCAAGTAATTCAAAGGGCAGCAGGAGGCTAGTATGAGCAGAATATCAGTCAAAGACGCAGTAAAGCGCTACGGGAATAATACGGTCATCCCGGACCTGAATCTGGAGATCGGAGATGGTGAGCTGTTCACCCTGCTGGGTCCCTCCGGCTGCGGCAAGACCACTCTTCTCCGTATGATCGCAGGCTTCAACTCCATTGAGGGCGGCGACATCTTCTTCAACGAGAAGCGCATCAACGATATGGACCCCAGCAAGCGCAACATCGGCATGGTGTTCCAGAACTATGCCATCTTCCCGAACCTCTCCGTCCGGGACAATGTGGCATTCGGTCTGAAAAACCGCAAGGTGGACAAGGCCGAGATCAAGAAGCGGACGGATGAGTTTCTGAACCTGATGCAGATCATGCAGTATGCCGACCGTATGCCCAACCAACTTTCCGGCGGTCAGCAGCAGCGTATCGCACTGGCTCGCGCACTGGTTATCTCGCCGGATGTGCTGCTGATGGACGAGCCGCTTTCCAATCTGGACGCAAAGCTCCGTGTCGAGATGCGCAGCGTCATCCGCCACACCCAGAAGAGCGTTGGCATCACCACCGTGTATGTCACCCACGATCAGGAAGAGGCAATGGCCATCAGCGACCGTATCGCCGTTATGAAGGACGGTGTCATCCAGCACGTTGGCACTCCCCGCGACATCTACCAGCGCCCGAAGAATGTCTTTGTTGCCACCTTTATCGGTCGCACCAACATCGTGAATGCCCACGTCAAGGACGGCATCATCACCTTTGCCGACGGTTACCATGAGCACATCGACGCTCTGGACAAGGCTGCCGAGCAGGATGTGCGCTGTTCCATCCGCCCGGAGGAGTTCATTATCTGCAAGGACGGCACCGATGGCATCCACGGAACCGTGCAGGAATGCACCTACCTCGGTCTCAACACCCACTACACCATTGACACCGATCAGGGCGACTCGGTGGAGATCGTAGAGGAGTCCTCCATTGGCGAGGGTCTCAAGAAGGGCGAGAAGGTGCTGCTGAAGGTCAAGAAAGAGAAGATCAACGTCTTTACCAAGGACGGCGGTACCAATCTCATCAGGAGCGATGCTTATGAAAAACAATAATAAGTTCCGTCTTGATGTCTGGGGAGCCATTACGCTGGGGACCATCGCACTCTATGCACTGTTCCTGCTTTACCCGATGGCATACCTGATCCGCCAGTCTGTGCTGGACCCCGACACCGGCAGCTTCACGCTGGCTTATTTCACGAAGTTCTTTTCCAAGAGCTACTATTTCGATACCCTGATCAACAGCTTCAAGGTATCCATCACAGCGACGGTGCTCTCCATCGCCATTGGCACCCCACTGGCATACCTGTTCACGATCTTTAAGATCAAAGGCAAGTCGGTGCTGAATATCCTCATTGTGGTGGCATCTATGTCGGCTCCCTTCATCGGTGCCTACTCATGGATCCTGCTGCTGGGTCGCAGCGGTGTCATCACCGCCTTCTTCAAAAACCTCGGCATCGCCATCCCGGACATCTACGGCTTCGGCGGCATCGTGCTGGTCATGACGCTCCAGCTGTTCCCGCTGGTGTTCCTCTACGCCAAGGGTGCACTGAAGAACATCGACAACTCCCTCATCGAGGCGGCTGAAAACCTCGGATGCTCTGGCATTGCCTGCTTCTTCAAAGTGGTCGTGCCCCTGATCATGCCCACCCTGCTGGCTGCGGCTCTGCTGGTGTTCATGCGATCCTTTGCAGACTTCGGCACCCCGATGCTGATCGGTGAGGGCTACCGTACCTTCCCTGTTGTCCTTTACACCGAGTTCATCAACGAGGTGGGCGGCAGCGACGGCTTTGCAGCCGCTATCGCCGTCATCGCTATTGTCGTCACCACGCTGGTGTTCCTCGTCCAGAAGTACGTTTCCAACAAGAACGCCTTCGCTCTGAACAGTATGCACCCCGTGGAGGAGCGGGAGGCCCGCAAGGGCATCAACGCTCTGGTACATCTGGTCGTCTACCTTGTAGTGGGCATCGCCATCATGCCGCAGGCCTACGTCATCTACACCTCGTTCAAGAACACGCAGGGTAAAATCTTTGTGGACGGCTACTCGCTGCAGAGCTACCAGACCGCCATCGGTAAGCTGGGTCGCAGCATTCAGAATACCATCATCATCCCCCTGCTGGCACTGGTCGTCATCGTGCTGCTGGCTGTTCTCATCGCTTATCTGGTGGTGCGCCGCCGCAATGCCCTGACCAACGTGGTGGACGTCCTCTCGATGATCCCCTACATCGTGCCCGGCACGGTCCTTGGCATTGCGCTGCTCATCGGCTTCAATAAGCCCCCGCTCCTCATCAGCGGCACCATGCTCATCATGGTAGTAGCCCTCATCATCCGGCGTCTGCCCTATACCATCCGCTCGTCGGTGGCTATCCTGCAGCAGATCCCCATGAGCATTGAGGAAGCTGCCATCTCGCTGGGCGCTTCCAAGATGAAGGCATTCTTCCGCATCACAGTGCCCATGATGGCCTCCGGCATCATCTCTGGTGCTATCCTGAGCTGGGTCACCATGATCAGTGAACTGTCCACCGCAATCATCCTGTATACCGGCAAGACCAAGACCCTGACGGTAGCAATCTATACCGAGGTCATCCGCGGCAACTACGGTACTGCAGCCGCATTGTCCACCATTATGACCATCCTGACCGTCATTTCCCTGCTGGCTTTCAGCAAGCTCAATGGCGGCAAGGATATCAGTCTTTAAGTAATCCCTCGTTCTCCTTCAATCACTGAGTTTCAAAATCGGGCTGTTTCTCAGCAACGCAAATAGCCCCCAACGGAAAAATGAGACAGGCTTCCCGAAAGGTGGGTCGCCTGTCTCATTTTTGTTGTAAGTTGGACGCTTGGGGACTTTAGACCTTTGCAGTCCCGAAAAGCCGTGCCGATCCTGTACGGTTTAGAACTTCTTGATGACCCACAGGATCAGGATAACAGGAACATCAAACCGCTTTGCAATCTACAATGTCAGGTCCACCATCGGGCAGCCGTCTGCATCAATCAAAATGGTCATGTGTGTTCCTCCATCGCCCAGCGAAATGCTTTCGCCGTGCGCAGGTCAGCGTCTTTGAAATGACCGCCGCTGTTCCATTCAAGGGTGCAGTCTGTGCTACGCGCTGTAAGCCGGCTGTGCAGGGCGCGGATTCCATCGCCCACCGCAGCCATGACGGTGTTTTTCGTGCGCTCTTCCTTGTCACCAAGGCTCAGATAAACGCGTTGCGTTTGCATCGGGTGCTGCTGTTCAAACTCCATCCAACCCGGAAACCACACCGAGGGGGAGGCGGCGGCGATGCCATAAAACAGATCAGTCTGGGTGGATGCCCACAAAGCAAACAGCCCGGCCAGCGAGTAGCCGCCCAGAATGATTTTGACGTTTTTCGGGAGAGGATACCGCTGCTCCAGTGTGGGAATGACCTGTTCCGTCAGAAAGCGCAGGGTGTCCCCAGCATTGCCGCCGAAACCTTGCTTTCCCCACACAGCAGGAGACTTCCACGGAGAAAGTGCATCGTTCCAGTTTTCCACCGGAATGGCCGCAAACAGATACTTTCGGTCGCTTTGTGCAATAGCAGCCACTTCGTCATCCATGCTTTGCAACTCGTGTTCGCCGGTCATTTGGAGCAGTAGGTATTCTGCATGAGCTTCGCCGTAAATGCGGCAAGGTCTGTTCCCGATCAGCATTGTCTGTGCGCTCATTGCGGCAGCCTCCCAAAAAGATTTTGATAAGTCCAGTATAGCAACCGAAAAATCATTTTGCAATTCAAAAGGCGTTCATAGCCGTAGCAAGCAGTGTCTTCGTATATACAAAGACCATTTTGCGTTGCAAAATGCTTGTTGGGAAATCCCAAACCCTTGAACTGCATCCGACGGATGCAGGCTACGCGTTTTTGCAAAACGCTTTTTGGATGCGCCATAGGAGTGCGCAGCCATCACGGAAGCACGATGATTACAGGGTTTGAGGTTCTCCCAGCGCAAGCAGCCCTAGTCGCGGTATCGATATGTACCAAGCCAAAGCGGACCCAGTACCCACAACCAAGGCAATGAAAGCACTCTCGTCACTTTTAATACCGTAAGCACCAGCGTTAAAGCAAACAAGAGGGTCATTGTAATTATTTCGGAACGGTCAGGTTTCTTCTCCATACGCAGATCACCTCGAAAATCCGGTCACATCTGAGAAATAGTATAAAAGTCAGTATGCTTCATCCGGTTCGGTAGGTGCTGCGGTAATATCGCGGTAGAAAGTGGCCCATGCAGCTTCCTCATAGGGGCGTACAAAAAAGAAGCCAATGCTCAATGGAATTGTCAGCAGAAGAACAAGAGAAATCGCCATAGCCTCTGAACCGGTGAAATATTTGAGAACCAGAAAACCCCCGGCATACAGTGGCAACGAACAGAGCAGTTCCCAGCCAATGAAGCTGAAATCCAGACAGAACAGCCGCCATTTGTTGCCATCCATGATCCGCCGGGATTCTGTGATTGCTTCATTTGCAGTCAGCGAAGGATGCTCGGACATGATGTAAGGTGTCATCGCATAGCTATATGTTTTCACGATTCCCGGAATCACCAACAGCAGCGACCAGAGAGCGATGTACAGACCCTGCAGGAATTTCATACAGAAGCCATCCCACAGACGGTCTTTCTGGGAGAACAAGTCCGAGATGGCAGCATCATTTCCATCTACAAGGTTCAGATTAAAACGAGCATATCCCAGTCGAACTGCACCGCCCACGATCAGTTGGAGGATTGCCCACAGACCAATGCCGACAAGCAGAACAACAAGCAGCCGACCACCGTTTGGCTGGGCGAACAGTTCAAAATGAATGTCCTTTGCCTGATTGGAATTGGAAACGACACTGTTGGAACTGCTCACAATGGTAGCACCGAGCGCACTGGCGGCAATACCTGTCAGAGCAGCAGTTTTCCATTTTCCGCGCAGAGCATCGAGAGCGAGCATACGATAGTCGGCAGATACTTTCATAAAAGCAACCTCCTGTTTGAAAACGGCAAGGATGTGTGAAAAGGAATATAATATGCCACTTTAATTTAGATACGTTTGAAACGCTGAAAAAATTGCAACATGAATGAAAAAGAGGCTGTTGCGCCTGCCGCTTTTACGGCCTGCTCATTGACCTGATTGTAGTTCTTACGCAATCGCAAAGCAGTGCACCCAAGGCGACCAACTGCTTAAAACGGCAGTTTCCTGCGCACACGCTTCTCTGGAATTGCCCGGCACACAAATGTGCCCATGGCAGGCGTGGAAAAAAGATTCCCGCTTACACCTGTTAAGCAGTTCTGTACGTTTTAGTATGGGACAGATTTAATAACGCGGAAAATTGTCAAAGCCCACAGGCCGGTATGTGTGTCCAACCTGTGGGTTTTGCTATACTTGTCAACTGATACCAATTACTATCAGCTGTTTTTCTGA
>OGGR01000504.1_pt1 | contig 24530 bp, 25 predicted proteins | sample 1571321 | NCBI WGS metagenome assembly OGGR01 (sample SAMEA2582048, study PRJEB24529) | metagenome | biome: Human gut stool | place: China | collected 2011 | reverse complement strand
AATTTTTCATCGTTAAGAAATTTAGCTAGTAATGAACTATTTTTTACTTCATTTACAATTTACAACAGCCCCTTTTAAGAATTTTATCCGAAATTATCAACTAAATAATTTTTTTTATCAATATGATTTTCTTCTAAAAGTGTTTTCATAGTCTTAATAAAATCACTTGTCCCTATAATATAATAATTTGAGTTATAAATATCATCTAATTTTTCTTTTAATAAATCTATGTTTATTCTAGGTTGTATACCAGTAAACACAGGATTATAATTATAATTTTTAATATTAAAATTTTGTAATTTTTCATGGTAAGTGGTTTTAGCCAAAGTTCTATTAGAGTAGAATAAGCTAACTTTACCTTGATAATTTATTTTTTCAAGTTCCATAAGCATTGGAATAATTGGGGCAATACCTATACCTGAAATTAGAAATACAATCTCCTTATCAGAGAATTTGAAACCAAAATTTCCAGTTGCCTGAGTAATAGTTGCATTATCACCATTCTTCATTTCTAAACATCGTTTTTTAAACTCACTATCACTTATTCTCATAACAAATCTTAAAATATTTTCATCTGGATGAGAAGCAATAGATAAAGCCCTTGAAAATATTTTATCATCTGGATTATCCCCAACATTTAAAAATGTATATTGTCCTATTTTAAAAAAATAATCATCAGGTTTTGTAAAAATCAGTTCAACTGTATTTTCTGCTACATTATTTCTTTCAATCAAACTTAAATCATATATCTTTTTCATAATTTTCCTACCTTTAAAGTTCATATTTTTTGATTATAACATAAAAAAATATAGTAGAGAAGAAAAATTTTTAAAATATTGCAATAAAGAAATTAAAATTAGAAATAAGGATGGTATTTAATAATGAAAAAAACTAGATAAGAAGCATAACTTAAATAGAACTATAAAAGTAAAATATATTTTTTATATATTAAATTAAAAAGATTTACTTTACTTTTTTTAGATAATATAATAAAATTATTAAGGTTTAATAACACTATATATTGTGTTATTATTTTATTTTTACACAATATATGGAAAAATATAGATTAAGGAGAGTTTTGGAAATGATAAAGGTTTATGGAAAAGAAAATTGTAGTAAATGTCTATCTTTAAAAAATATATTAACTGATAGAAATATTGAATTTGAATATATTGAAGATATGAAATCACTTATGATAGTGGCAAGCAAAGCAAGAATAATGAGTGCACCAGTGATAGAATACAACGATAATGTATATACTATGGAAGCATTTTTAAAGGTGATTTAATGGCAATGGAGAGAAGAAAAGTTATCAATAGAGATAACATAGTTGAAGACTTAAATATTGAAAAGATAAGAGAGAAACTTTTAAGAGCTTGTGATGGCTTAGAAGTGAATATGGTTGAGCTTGAAAGTAATATAGACTCAATTTATGAAGAAAATATTACAACTCAAAAGATACAAGCATCTTTAATAAATACAGCAGTTACCATGACAACATTTGAAGAAAGTGATTGGTCTTATGTTGCAGGAAGATTACTTATGATGGAAGCTGAAAGAGAAGTTTATCATTCAAGAGGATTTTCTTATGATAATTTTCCTAAAACTATAAGAAAAATGGTAGAACTTGGACTTTATGATAAAAGATTACTTTCATACACAGAAGAAGAATTGCATCAAATTACACAGTTAATTGATATAAATAGAGATATGGTTTATGACTATGCTGGTGCACATATGTTTGTTAATAGATATTTAATCAAACATGATGGAAAAACTTATGAATTACCTCAAGAAACATTTATGGCTATATCTATGATGTTAGCATTAAATGAAAAAGTGGGAGAAACAAGAGTAGAAATTGTAAAAGAATTCTATAATGCACTATCTCTTAGGAAATTATCACTAGCAACGCCAATACTTGCTAATTTAAGAATACCTCATGGAAACTTATCATCTTGCTTTATAACTGCAATAGACGATAATATAGAATCTATTTTCTATAATATTGACTCAATAGCAAAAATTAGTAAAAATGGTGGTGGAGTAGGAGTAAATGTTTCAAGAATAAGAGCAAAAGGTTCTATGGTAAATGGATATTACAATGCAAGTGGTGGAGTTGTACCTTGGATAAGAATAATAAATGACACGGCAGTTGCAGTAAATCAACAAGGTAGAAGAGCAGGAGCAGTAACAGTTGCACTTGACACTTGGCATTTGGATATAGAAACTTTCTTGGAGCTTCAAACAGAAAATGGAGACCAAAGAGGAAAGGCTTATGACATTTATCCACAAGTTGTGTGTTCAAACTTATTTATGAAAAGAGTAAAAAATAATGAGACTTGGACTTTACTTGATCCATATGAAATAAGAAAAAAATATGGAATTGAACTTTGTGAACTTTATGGCTATGAATTTGAAAATCTATACGAAAAGATAGAGAATGATCCTAATATAAAGTTAAAAAAGGTTTTAAGTGCCAAAGAGCTATTTAAAAGCATAATGAAAACTCAATTAGAAACAGGTATGCCATATATCTTCTTTAAAGATAGAGCAAATGAAGTAAATCATAATTCTCATATGGGAATGATAGGAAATGGAAATCTATGTATGGAAAGTTTCTCAAACTTCAAGCCAACTATAAATTTTGTTGAAGAAGAAGATGGAAATACTTCTATAAGAAAAAGTGAAATGGGAGAAATTCACACTTGTAATTTGATTTCTATAAACTTGGCAGAACTTACTTCTGAAGAATTAGAAAAATATGTTGCCTTAGCTGTAAGAGCTTTGGATAATACAATAGATTTAACAGTAACACCATTAAAAGAATCAAATAAACATAATTTACTATATAGAACAATAGGTGTAGGAGCTATGGGACTTGCTGATTATTTAGCAAGAGAATACATGATCTATGAAGAGTCTATCAATGAAATTAATGAAATATTTGAAAGAATAGCCCTTTATTCAATAAAAGCCTCAGCATTATTGGCAAAAGATAGAGGAGCATATAAGGCTTTTAAAGGTTCTAAATGGGATCAAGCTATATTCTTTGGAAAGAAAAGAGAATGGTATGATACTAACTCTAAGTTTAAAGATGAATGGAATGAAGCCTTTTATTTAGTTGAAACTAATGGATTAAGAAATGGAGAGCTAACAGCAATAGCACCTAATACATCAACATCATTACTAATGGGTTCAACTGCATCAGTAACTCCAACATTTTCAAGATTTTTTATTGAAAAAAATCAAAGAGGTGCGATACCTAGAACAGTTAAACATTTAAAAGATAGAGCTTGGTTCTATCCAGAATTTAAAAATGTAAATCCTATCAGTTATGTAAAAATAATGGCAAAAATAGGTTCTTGGGTAACACAAGGAGTATCTATGGAAATGGTCTTTGACTTAAATAAAGATATTAAAGCCAAAGACATATACGACGCTTTAATGACTGCTTGGGAAGAAGGATGTAAGAGCGTCTACTATATAAGAACAATTCAAAAGAATACGAATAATATTTCAGATAAAGAGGAGTGTGAAAGTTGTAGTGGATAGAAAGAAATTATTTAATCCAGAAGGTGATGATACATTAAATTCAAGAAAAATAATAAAAGGGAATTCAACTAACCTTTTTAACTTAAATAATGTTAGATACCAATGGGCTAATCAACTATATAGAACTATGATGGCAAATTTCTGGATACCAGAAAAAGTTGATTTAACACAGGACAAAAATGACTATGAAAATCTAACTGTACCTGAAAGAGGAGCCTATGATGGAATATTATCATTTTTAATTTTCTTGGATAGTATACAAACTAATAATATACCTAATATTTCAGACCATGTAACAGCACCAGAAGTGAATTTGTTACTTGCTATACAAACTTTCCAAGAAGCTATACACTCTCAATCTTATCAATATATAATAGAATCTATACTTCCAAAACAAAGTAGAGATTTAATTTATGATAAATGGAGAGATGATAAGGTATTATTTGAAAGAAATAGTTTTATTGCAAAGATATATCAAGATTTCATTGATGAACAATCAGATGAAAATTTTGCTAAGGTTATAATAGCAAACTACTTACTAGAATCATTGTATTTCTATAATGGTTTTAACTTCTTCTATCTGCTTGCAAGTAGAAATAAGATGGTAGGAACTTCTGATATTATTAGGCTTATCAATAGAGACGAGTTATCACATGTTGTATTTTTTAGAAGTATGGTCAAAGAAATAAAAAATGATTTCCCTAATTTCTTCTCAGCTGAAATAATCTATTCTATGTTTAAAACAGCTGTTGAACAAGAAATTGCTTGGACAGAACATATAATTGGAAATAGAGTATTGGGGATAACTTCTCAAACAACAGAAGCCTATACAAAATGGCTTGCAAATGAAAGATTGAAATCATTAGGTTTAGAACCTTTATTCTCTGGTTTCAATAAAAATCCATATAAACACTTGGAAAGATTTGCTGATACTGAGGGAGAAGGTAATGTAAAATCTAACTTCTTTGAAGGAACAGTTACTAGCTATAATATGAGTTCTTCTATTGATGGTTGGGAAGATTTTTAATAAATATAAATTTTCTATGTTATAATCAATTAGCGAAAGAAGTAAAAATTTAAAAGAAAAGCAAAATAGCACTTACTGGAATAGGTGCTATTTTTGTTTTCTATAAAGTTTGTTTTATTCTGTAATCTAATTCTGAAAAATCAATAATTCTAGCTTGTCTATGAATTTCTTTTCCATTATAAAATAATAAAACTATTGGAGCAGAATATAAGTTTAATTGTCCCACTGCCTCAGCCATTTCATCAGCTTGGATATAGTAAGAAGTATAATTATTTTTATTTGTTATTTCTTTAACCTTTGGAAAATCTGCCTCACAAACTGAACAACCTTCACTTTTTATATATAATAAAAATTTTTCTTCATTTTTTATTTTCTCTAATAAATCACCATAAGTTTTAATCTTTTCCATGAATAACCTCCTATAAAATATTTTATATATTTGAATAATATCATAAATTGTTAAAAAAATAAATTTATGTTAATATATTTTTAACTTATAATTAAAATTTTAAGGAGGAATTTCTATGAGAAAAAATTTTAGTAAAAAGACAGTATTACTACCTTTACCAGTATATATTATAGGAACTTATGATGAAAATGGAAAAGCTAATGCTATGAACTTAGCTTGGGGAGTACAATGTGGTTATCATGAAGTTTCGTTGAGCATAGCAAGAGAACATAAGACAATGAAAAATATTTTATTGAAAAAAGAATTTACAATAAGTTTAGCAACTAAATCTACAAAAGATATTGCAGATTATTTTGGAATAGTGTCAGGAAACAAAGTTGATAAAATAGAAAAATCAGGAGTACATATAGTAAAAAGCGAGAATGTTGATGCACCAATTATAGAAGAATTTCCATTGACACTTGAATGTAAAGTTATAGATATTCAAGAAGAATTAGGAGATTATAGAGTAGTCGCAGAAATTGTAAATACATTAGCAGATGAATCTATCTTAAATGAAAAAGGTGAAATAGACGTAGATAAATTAGAGCTTATAACTTTTGATTCACTAACAAATTCTTATCGTATACTTGGGGAAAGAGTTGGACAAGCATTTAAAGATGGAGCAAAAATAAAATAAATGAAAGATAATAGATTATTTAGAATACTATATTATATTTTAGAAAAAGAAAAAGTTACAGCAAATGAGCTTGCAGATAAGTTTGAAGTATCAGTTAGAACAATATATAGAGATATTGATTCTATTAGTAGTGTAGGAGTTCCAATTTTTACTACCCAGGGAAAAGGTGGAGGCATAAAAATTGATAATGAATTTATCTTAAATAAGTCTTTATTTGATACAAATGAAAAAGAACAAATAATTGCTGCACTTCAAGGATTAGAAAAGACAAACGAACCATATAAAAGTGAGCTTATAACAAAATTGTCTGCTTTATTTAAAATAAAAAATTCTAATTGGATAGAAATTGATTTTACAAGTTGGGGAAGCAATAACACATATCAAGATTTGTTCAATGCTTTAAAAACTGTAATTATAAATAAAAATATAATTTCCTTTTCATATAATAGTAGTAAAGCTGAGAAAATAAATCGTAAAGTAAAACCAATTAGACTTTTATTTAAAGAACAAGATTGGTATTTATATGCCTTTTGTTTACTGAGAAATGATTTTAGGTATTTCAAACTTTCTAGAATGAAAGATTTAGAAGTTTTAGCAATAAACTATGAAGATAATTTTGAAAATGCAGTCCTAAAAAAAGAGCTTAAATATGAAAATATAGTTAATATAAAACTAAAATTTGATAAAAGAGTTGCATTTAGAGTTTATGATGAGTTTAATGAAGCTATTGAAGAAGATGAGAAGGGGAATTTATATGTGGAAATAAAAATTCCAAATAACTATAAACTATATAATTATATATTTTCTTTTGGGAGTAATGTTGAAATATTAGAGCCTAAAGAAATTAGAAATCAATTTAAAAATATGATAAATGAGATAGCTAAAAAATATATATAACCTGACAGATGATGTCAGGTTTATCTTTGTATAATATAAAAAATGTACAAGGAGGATAGAGTAGTTATGAAATATGAATGGAGAAAAGAAGAAAAGAAATTTTATGATGCAAAAGAAAAAGTAGAAATCCTAGAAATCCCAAAACAGCAATTTATTATGATAGATGGGATTGGCAATCCAAATGAAAAAGATTTTACAGTGTACCCATTAGAAGGTGTTTGGAAAAAGTTAGAAGAAGAAAAGTTAGATAAGAATAAGTTAAAATATACAATAATGATTAAACAACCAGATTTTATTACCCAAAAGAATTTTAGTGATGCACTGGAAGTTGTAAAAAAGAAGAAACCAAGTATTCTATATGATGAAATATATTTTAATAGCATAGAAGAAGGCAAATCAATTCAAGTTTTACATATAGGAAGTTATGATGATGAACCAATATCATTTGGGAAAATGGAAGAGTTAATGAATAAATTAAATTTAGTTAGGGCTAGTGATTATCATAGAGAAGTATATCTAAATAACAAAAACAGAACTTCAACAGATAAACTAAAAACAATTTTAAGATATTCTGTGAAATAAATTAACTATTAATAAAAAATATTCATAAGTTATGGCAATTTTAAATAATTGAAAAGTAAATTTATAAAAACTATTGACAATTAGAAAAAGATATCCTATAATACACACAATATAAAAATAAAAAGGAGATAGAATATTTATGTTAGAATTTACTAATTGCAATCTTATTATATTAAAACCGATAGTTCCCTAAGAGGGATTTGTGTTTAGTTTATTCTGACCTAGATGCAAGTCCAATTTGTTATGTGAATATTTTGGACTGTGTCTATGGGAAATAATTTTAAATATTTTATTATTTATATATTATAACCATTAGGACAATTTCTTAATGGTTTTTTTTATTTCAGGGAGGTTATTATTAAAATGGCAAGTTATGAGATTTTTATTACGTTTGGAATTTATTTAATATTTTTAATATTAATAGGAGTTTATTTTTATTCAAAAACTACCACTCACGAATCTTATGTTTTAGGAGAAAGAGGAGTCGGATATTGGGTAACAGCATTATCTGCACAAGCAAGTGATATGAGTGGTTGGTTACTTTTAGGATTGCCAGGAGCAGTATATTTAAGTGGACTTACAGAAATTTGGGTAGTTATAGGTCTAGCAACAGGAACTTATCTTAACTGGAAATTTGTTGCACCTGCTTTAAGAATACAAACAGAAAAATATAATTCACTTACCATACCTTCATTTATTTCACAAAAATTAAATGATAATAAGGGCTATATAAGAACATTTTCTGCAATAGTAATCTTATTTTTCTTTACTATTTATTCAGCCTCAGGTTTAGTTGCAGGAGGGAAATTATTTGACTCTTTACTTGGAATTGACTATAAATGGGGAGTGTTAATAGGTGGAGGAACAATAATTATTTATACTTTCTTAGGAGGATATCTTGCTTGTTGTTGGACAGATTTTTTTCAAGGATGCTTAATGTTTTTTGCAATAATTGTTGTACCAATAGTTGCATATTTTAATGGTGGAGGAATAGATGGAATAAGTTCTGCAATGGATGCAAAAAATATTTCTTTAAATATTTTTAAATATGCTAAAGTTTTAAGTTTGCCAGTTATCATATCAGGTTTAGGTTGGGGACTTGGGTATTTTGGTCAACCTCATATAATTGTTAGATTTATGAGTATAGATAGTGCAGATGAATTATGGAAATCAAGACTTATAGCTATGATTTGGGTTTTCATTTCTCTTTTAGGAGCAATAGCAGTTGGAATTACAGGAATAGGGGTTTTTACAGGTGTTTCTCAAATGGGTGGCGATGCTGAAAAGGTATTTATATTCTTAATTCATAAATTATTCAATCCTTGGATAGCAGGAATATTATTTGCAGCAATTTTATCTGCAATAATGTCAACTATATCTTCTCAACTTTTGGTATCATCAAATACTTTAACAGAAGATTTCTATAAACATATAGTTAAAAGAGAAAAATCTCATAAAGAAATGATTTGGGTCGGTAGACTATGTGTTGTTGTAATATTTATTATAGCAGGATTCCTTGCTATGAATCCAAGTTCTAAGGTGTTGGAATTAGTTTCTTATGCTTGGGCAGGTTTTGGAGGAGTATTTTCACCAGTTATTTTATTTACATTATATAAGAAAGATTTACATTGGAAAACTGTTTTGACATCTATGATAATAGCAACAATAACTGTTATAGCTTGGAAAACAAGTGGACTTGGAAATGTAATTTATGAAATAGTACCATCATTTATAATTAACTGTATTTCTATCTGTTTATTGGAAAAATTTAAAGTGTTTGAAGATAAGAAAGTGAAAGTGTTAGTGAAATAAAATTTTTTAAGGGGATTGAACTTTTAAAGTGCAACCCCTATTTTTATTCATATCTTTTACTAATATCTTTTAATATATATCTTGTAAAATTCTTTGCCTTCATTCTCTTTTTAAATAAAATAAAAACCTCAGGTACTAAATCTATAACAGTATCAATGATTTTTTGGTATTTACTAAATCTACCTGTTAATAGCTTCATTTCATTTATAAGCCAAGACATCAAAATTAAATTTAAAATTCTAATAAAACTAACTCCAAAATTTATAAGTCCTTCTTGAGTTATATAAAAGCTATAAAACTTAAATAAGACTTTTCCTTGTTGTCCATAATAAAGTTGAATTAAAAAAGTGGACAAATAAAAGAATAGTAAAATTTTAAGTTGCCTTGCATGTTTTTTTAAATTTTTATTTAATGTAAGATTTAAAATAAGAACCACAATTAAGATTGCAGAAAGAATAATCAAATTGCTGGTAAAAATATTTACCAGCAACAATATAAATAAACTACTTTTTAATAACATCTACTCCACCCATATAAGGAATTAATACCTTAGGAACTAAGAAAGAACCATCTTCTTGTTGATAATTTTCCATAATAGCAACCAATGTTCTACCTACTGCAAGTCCTGAACCATTTAAAGTATGGCAGAATTCACTTCCATTAGGAACTCTATATTTTAATCCCATTCTTCTAGCTTGGAATGCTTCACAGTTTGAACAAGAAGAAATTTCTCTATATTTATTTTGAGATGGTAACCAAACTTCTAAGTCATAAGTTTTAGCAGCACTGAAACCTAAATCACCAGAACAAAGTTGAATTACACGATAAGGTAATTCTAATCTTTGTAAGATTGTTTCAGCATTTTTAACCATTTTTTCAAGCTCATCATAAGAAGATTCTGCATCTGTTATTTTAACCATTTCTACCTTATTAAATTGGTGAACTCTTATCAACCCTTTTACATCTTTTCCATAAGAGCCTGCTTCTCTTCTAAAACAAGGAGAATAAGCAGTATAATATTTAGGTAATTCAGATTGTTCTAAAATTTCTTTTCTGTGGATATTTGTCATAGTGATTTCAGAAGTAGAAATTAAGTACATATCATCAGTTGTTTTATACATATCTTCTTCAAATTTTGGAAGTTGCCCTGTTCCTTCACAAACTTCTGCTTTAACCATAAATGGAGTTATGTGTTCAGTGTAACCTTCTTCCAAAGTATGAACATCAAGCATAAAATTAATTAAAGCTCTTTCTAGTCTTGCAGCAGCTCCTCTGTATAGAACAAACCTTGAACCACTTAATTTTGCTCCTCTTTCAAAATCTAATATTCCTAAATCTTCCCCAATATCCCAGTGTGGTTTTGGCTCAAAGCTAAATTTTTTAGGTTCTCCCCATTTTCTAATTTCAAGGTTATAATTTTCATCAGGACCAATAGGAGTTGATGGGTGATATACATTAGGTATATTTAATTGTATATCTTTAATTTTTTCATCTATTTCAACAAGCTCATTGTCTAATTCTTTTATTTTTGTAGAAACTCCTCCCATTTTTTCTATTAAATGGCTAGCATCTTTCTTTTCTTTCTTTAAATTTGCAATTTCTGCTGAAACATTATTTCTTTCTCTTTTTAAATTTTCCACTTCGGATAAAACTTCTCTTCTCTTTGAATCTAGCTCAACAAAAGCATCCATATCAACATTACTATTTCTGTTTTTTAGCATTTCTTTTAACATTTCAACATTTTCACGCATAAATTTTAATTCTAGCATAATCCTCACTCCTTAAAAGTACATTCAATATCTATGTAATTACTTATAAATATACCATTTTATATATATTAATTCAACAAAAAATAAATATTTTTTCTATCTTTTTAATATTTTAGTTGCAAGTTCTAACATATGAATAGCAGTTCCACTACTAGCAGTCATCATATCATAGATTCCATCTTCTGTTAAAACGACAGCACTTTCCATATTAGGAAGTAAATCTTTTTCAAAATCTTCTTTATCTTTTGTCCAATTCTTACTATAATAATATTTTATAAGTTCATCATAATTTTTGGAATCTTCTTCTATTTTACCTAAAATTTCTTCTAATTCTTCTAATAATTTTGAGGAATTAAAAAGGATTTTTTCCATTTTTTCTATTCTTTCTTTTTGTTTCATAATATTACCTCACTTTATTTTTTACTCTATTATATATCATTTTTTTTAGAAGCTACAATATTTTTTTATTTTATAAAAATGGTATAATACTAAAGAGGTGATAATATGTTAATTGATTTTAATAAAATTAAAGAAATATGCATTTCAAAAATGAATGATGGAATTGGGGATATAAATGCAAAAATGTATAATGATGATAATTATCGTATTATTTTTACAAAAATTCCAGTAGGAAGTTCAATAGGAAAACATACACAAACTTCAGGAGATGATATAAATTATATTATCAGTGGAATAGGAAAAGCTGTTTGTGATGGGGTTGAAGAAATACTTATACCAGAAAGTTGTCATATTTGCTTTAAAAATTCTGAACATAGTATTATAAATACAGGAAGTGAAGATTTAGTAATATTGACTATTGTTGTGAAAAAATAAGATTTTCTAAGTTTTACAAAATACTCTAAAAAAGAATGAATATAGCAATATTTTCAATATTCCTTGGGAGCATCATAGATATATTATGGATAAATGTGAAAATAATGTAGAAAAAGCAATATTTTTTATAAATAAAATAATAGAAAATGGTTGGTCAAGAGCAGTATTACTTAATTTTTTAGATACAAATTTATATGAAAGACAAGGAAAAGCTATAAATAATTTTCAAAAAAGTTTACCTAATGTTCAAAGTAATCTAGCAAAAGAAATTACAAAGGATCCATATAATTTTGATTTTATTTCTATAAGAGAAGAGTACAATGAAAAAGAATTAAAAGATGCTTTAATGAGTAATATCCAAAAATTTTTATTAGAATTAGGAACTGGTTTTGCATTTGTTGGAAGAGAATACAGATTAATAGTGGGAGAAACAGAAGAATTTATAGATATGTTATTTTATCATATAAAATTACATTGTTATGTAGTGATAGAGGTTAAAGTATCAGCATTTAAGCCAGCAGATATTGGACAATTAGGGACTTATATAACCTCAGTAAATCATATATTAAAAGCTGAAAATGATACAACAACAATAGGTTTATTAATTTGTAAAACAAAAGATAATATTCTTGCAAAATATGCAACTGAAAGTTCTAAAGAACCAATAGGGATATCTGAATATCAATTATCTAAGCTTTTACATGATGATTTTAAAGGAACACTACCTAGCATAGAAGAAATAGAAGAAGAGTTAAAATAAAAAATAATAAAAAAAAGAGAGGTAAAATACTTCTCTTTTTTTCTTTGTAATACAATAAGAAAAAAATTTAAAAAAAATAGTTGACAAAATTAATTTTATATAGTATATTGTCAATATAAAAATTTAGCACTCTATATAAGTGAGTGCTAATAAAAAAATAAGAAGGTGAGATTATGGAAATCTCTGAAAGAGAAAAACTTGTTCTCAATGCAATAGTAGATTATTATCTCACTATTGGAGAAACAATAGGTTCCAGAACATTGGTAAAAAAATATGGAATAGAACTCTCATCTGCTACAATAAGAAATGTTATGGCTGATTTGGAGGATATGGGATTTATTGAAAAGACCCATACTTCATCAGGACGTATCCCAACAGATATGGGATATAAATATTATTTAACAGAGCTCCTAAAAGTAGAAAAGGTTACACAGGAAGAAATAGAAAATATTAATAATGTGTATAATCGTAGAGTTGATGAATTAGAAAATATTTTGAAAAAAACTTCTACTCTACTTTCAAGATTGACTAATTATGCAGGTATAGCTGTTGAACCAAGAGCTGACAATAAGAAAGTTGACAGAGTGGAGCTCGTTTACATAGATGAATATTTAGTTATGGCAGTTATCATTATGGATGATAGAAGAGTTAAAACTAAAAATATTCATTTACCTTATCCAATTTCTAAAAAGGAAGTTGAAAAAAAAGCTGAAGAATTAAATAAGAAAATTAAAAATGATGAGGTTTCTATAAATGATTTGGAAAGATTTTTTATAGAGAATAATGACATCATTTATGAATATGATAAAGATGATGAACTTTGTAAGTATTTTATAAATAATCTTCCAAGTATGTTAAAGAATGAAAATATTGCAGAAGTTACAGATGTAATTGAATTTTTTAATGAAAGAAAAGATATAAAAGAATTATTTGAAAAACTTATAGAACAGAAAGCACAGGAAAATTTAAGCTCTAATGTAAATGTAATACTTGGAGATGAGTTAGGAATAAAAGAATTAGAAGATTTTAGTTTTGTTTATTCAATATATGATATAGGTGGTGCTCAAGGAATAATTGGGGTTATGGGACCAAAAAGAATGGCATATTCTAAAACAATGGGTCTTATAAATCATGTAAGTAGAGAAGTAAATAAATTGATTAATTCAATGGAAAAAGAAAAAATAAAAAAGTGTAGGAGGCTTTCATGAAAGATAAAGAAGATATTAAAGAGGAAGTTTTGAAGGAGGAAAAAAAGAAAGAAGTTAGTGAGGAACAAAAAAATGAAGAAGTAAAAGAAGAAGCTCATGAACATAAAAATGGTGAACATGCTTGTTGTGGTAAACATAATCATAAAGAAGAGTTAGAAAAACTTAAAGCTGAAGTAGAAGAATGGAAAAATAGTTTTTTAAGGAAGCAAGCTGAATTTCAAAATTTTACTAAAAGGAAAGAAAAAGAAGTTGAAGAACTTAAAAAATTCTCTTCTGAAAAAATTATCACTCAATTTTTAGGAAGTTTAGATAACCTTGAAAGAGCTATTGAGTCATCAGCAGAAAGCAAAGATTTTGATTCACTATTAAAGGGTATAGAAATGATAATAAAAAGTTTGAAAGACATTATGTCAGCTGAGGGTGTAGAAGAAATAAAGGCAGAAGGAGCTTTTGATCCAGTATATCATCATGCTGTTGGTGTTGAGGCAAGTGAAGATAAAAAAGAAGACGAAATTGTAAAAGTATTACAAAAAGGTTATATGATGAAAGGTAAAGTCATTAGACCAGCAATGGTTATAGTATGTAAGAAATAAATAAAAATATAGATAGATTATAGGAGGAAAAAATGAGTAAAATAATAGGAATTGATTTAGGAACAACAAACTCTTGTGTGGCAGTAATGGAAGGTGGAAATGTAACAATAATACCAAACTCTGAAGGAGCAAGAACAACTCCATCAGTTGTAAATATTAAAGATAATGGTGAAGTAGTTGTTGGAGAAATAGCAAAAAGACAAGCTGTAACAAATCCTACTTCAACAGTAAGTTCAATCAAAACTCATATGGGTTCTGATTACAAAGTAGAAATTTTTGGAAAGAAATATACTCCACAAGAAATTTCTGCAAAGATATTGCAAAAATTGAAAAAAGATGCTGAAGCATATTTAGGAGAAGAAGTTAAAGAAGCAGTTATCACAGTACCGGCTTATTTTACAGATTCTCAAAGACAAGCAACAAAAGATGCTGGAACAATAGCAGGTTTAGATGTAAAAAGAATTATAAATGAACCAACTGCTGCTGCTCTTGCATATGGACTTGAAAAGAAAAAAGAAGAAAAAGTATTAGTATTTGACCTTGGTGGAGGAACATTTGATGTATCTGTACTTGAAATATCTGATGGAGTTATAGAAGTTATATCAACAGCAGGAAACAACCACTTAGGTGGAGATGATTTTGATAATGAAATAATAAACTGGCTAGTTACTGAATTTAAGAAAGAAACTGGACTTGACTTATCAAATGATAAAATGGCTTATCAAAGATTAAAAGATGCTGCTGAAAAAGCTAAAAAAGAATTATCAACATTAATGGAAACTTCAATTTCATTACCATTCATAACTATGGATGCAACAGGACCTAAACACTTAGAAATGAAATTGACAAGAGCAAAATTTGATGATTTAACAAAACATCTTGTTGAAGCAACTCAAGGACCTACAAAGACTGCATTAAAAGATGCAAATCTTGATACAAAAGATATAGATGAAATCTTACTTGTTGGAGGTTCTACAAGAATACCCGCTGTTCAAGAATGGGTTGAAAACTTCTTTGGAAAGAAACCTAATAAGGGAATAAACCCAGATGAAGTCGTTGCTGCTGGAGCTGCAATACAAGGTGGAGTATTGATGGGAGATGTTAAAGATGTATTACTTCTTGATGTAACTCCATTGTCATTAGGAATTGAAACAGCTGGTGGAGTATTTACAAAAATGATAGATAAAAATACTACTATCCCAGTTAAGAAATCACAAGTATATTCTACTTATTCTGATAATCAAACAGCAGTTACTATAAATGTTTTACAAGGTGAAAGATCAAGAGCTGCTGATAACCATAGCTTAGGAACTTTTAATTTGGAAGGTATCCCTGCTGCTCCAAGAGGTGTCCCTCAAATAGAAGTTACATTTGATATAGACGCCAATGGTATAGTTCATGTATCTGCAAAAGATTTAGGAACAGGAAAAGAAAATAAAGTAACTATTTCTGGTTCAAGTAATCTTTCAAAAGAAGAAATTGAAAGAATGACTAAGGAAGCAGAAGCACATGCTGAAGAAGATAAAAAGTTCCAAGAATTAGTTGAAGCAAGAAATAGAGCAGATCAATTAATTTCTGCTACTGAAAAGACTTTAAAGGAAAATCCTGATAAAGTAAGTGAAGGAGATAAGAAAAATATAGAAGCTGCTATTGAAGAATTGAAGAAAGTTAAAGATGGTGATGATAAATCTGCAATAGATTTTGCTATGGAAAAATTAACACAAGCTGCTAATAAGTTTGCAGAAGAACTTTATAAGAATGCACAAGCTCAACAACAAGCAGGTGCACAAGCTAATGCAAGTTCAGATGAAAATAAAAGTAAAAAAGATGACGATGTAGCAGAAGCAGAAGTTGTGGACTAATAATAAAATATAAAGGGACTGTTGTTGAATATTAAAAAATTCATAATTTTCCTTGAAATAGAATAGTTTTAATAATTTAATAATTAGTTTCGATTACTTGACAGCCATAAATGTTTTTCGAGCTCCACAAAGGCTCTCCAAACATTTATGGACGTCGCAGTAATCTTATTTTTAATTATATAAATTTGTTTTCAAGGAAAAATAAATAAAATTAATATTATTAAAAATTTCAACAGTCACCATTATAATTTTAGTTATATAGAGGAGTAGGGTATGAAAAATATTAAAGGGATTTCATTTTTATACAATAAAGAAATAGGTTATTTAGAAATAATTGAAGAAAAAGATGGTATAAGTGAAATTAGTTTTTTAGGTAATATAGATATTGAAAAAAGAAAAAATCTATATAATATTTTTACTGATTCTCCTTTAACAAAAAAATGTAGTCAACAATTAGAAGAATATTTTAATGGGAAAAGAAAAGAATTTAATATTAAATTAGATATTAGAGGAACTGAGTTTCAAAAGCAATGTTGGGAAACTTTGTTAGAAGTGCCTTATGGTAAAACTATCTCATATAGTGATGAAGCCAAGATGATAGGTAATGATAAAGCAGTAAGAGCTGTTGGTTCTGCTAATGGCAAAAATTGTATTCCAATAATTATTCCTTGTCATAGAATTATCTCAAAAGATGGTAAATTAGGTGGATATAGCGGTGGTGAAGGTGGTAATAAAGGTATTGAAATAAAAAAATATCTGTTAGAGCTTGAAAAAAACTTTAAATAAAAATATAATATCTAATTGAATATTAAATTAAGAGGTGGAGGAAGATTATGGCAAAAAGAGACTATTATGAAGTCCTTGGTGTAGATAAAAACGCAAGTGAAGATGATATAAAAAAGGCATTTAAAAAAGCAGCGATGAAGTATCACCCTGATAGATTTGCAAATGCTTCAGATGCTGAGAAAAAAGAAGCAGAAGAAAAATTTAAAGAAGTAAATGAGGCTTATCAAGTTCTTTCTGATAGCAAGAGAAAACAACAGTATGATCAATTTGGACATGCCGCTTTTGAACCAGGTGGAGCTGGTTTCAGTGACTTTGATCCTAATAGTTTTGATTTTGGTGATATTTTTAGTAATATTTTTGGTGGTGGAAGCAGTGGTTTCAGTGGCTTTGAAGGATTTAGTGGCTTTGGTGGTTCTTCAAGAAGAAGCTATGTTGAACCTGGAAATGATTTAAGATATAATCTTGAAATTACTTTGGAAGAAGCTGCAAAAGGTGTAGAAAAAACTATTAAATATAAGAGGAATGGAAAATGTGAGTTTTGTAATGGAACTGGTGCAGAAGATGGTAAAACTAAAACTTGTCCTACTTGTAATGGACAAGGGACTATTAGAACTCAGCAAAGGACTATATTAGGTGTAATGCAATCACAAACAATTTGTCCTGACTGTCATGGAACAGGAAAAGTACCTGAAAAGAAATGTAAACATTGTCATGGAACAGGAACAGCAAAAGAAATTGTTGAAAAGAAAATTAATGTACCAGCAGGTATAGATGATGGACAAAAATTAAAATATACAGGATTAGGAGAAGCTAGTCAAAATGGTGGTCCTAATGGTGATTTATATATAGTTATTAGAATAAAACCTCATGATATTTTTATAAGACAAGGGGAAAATTTATATTGTGAAGTTCCTATTTCTTATGCAACAGCTGTTTTAGGTGGTGAAGTGGAAGTTCCTACTTTAAATGGAAAGAAGACTGTAAAAGTACCAGAAGGAACAGAAAGTGGAAAATTACTTAAAATCAGTGGAGAAGGAATAAAATCTCTTAGAGGTTATGGAAAGGGAGATATAATTGTTAAATTTACAATAGAAACTCCAAAGAAATTAACTGATAAACAAAAAGAATTATTACAAAAATTTGAAGAAAGTTTAAATGATAAAAATTATGAACAAAAAACAAGTTTTATGAAAAAGATAAAAAAGTTTTTTAAAGATATAATTGATTGAATAAAGAATGTGAAGCAAAAGAAATAAAAAATCCATTAAAAATTTTAAGAGCCACAATTAAAAATGGTTTAGAAGAAGCAGTTAAGTTGTGGCTAGATAAAGGATATAAGTAGTAAAATGATAATTGGTTATATATGAAATTGATATTTTATGTATAACCTTTTTTTATATTTAAAAAATCATTATAATTTATATAAATTAGGGGACCTCTTAGAAAATTATATTAAGAAGTATGTATTAATAAATATAATTTGAATTATAATAATTTAGATTATATAATTTTATTAAGCTATTTTAATAAATATAAGAAAGTATTCAATGAATATTAAAAAATCATCTTAATAGAGATTCTATTTGAAATAAAGAGTATTTATTTTAGTTAATATTTTATATATGTTCTTATTGAAAAAAATAAAAATATATTAAGTAAAAAGAGGTGATATTATGAGAGAAAATTTAAAAAATTATATATTTATTTTATTCCATTTTCTTATTATAGTTTGTCTTTTAATATTTGAGAATAACCATATAGACTCTTATCCTAATTATATGAATGCTATTGTTGCTATCTCATTAGAGCTATTTTTAATATTTATATTTCATAATACAAAGTATCTAAAATTCTTAAAAAGAATAATTTTATTATTGCTTTTATCATATTCTATTCTGATTATTTTTTTAGATTATTCTTGGATAAATTACTTTTTAATAACTATATCTGGTCTAAGTTTTCTTAGTGGGATACCTTTGAGTATATACTTGTTTATATTGTTCTTAATTAGAAAAAAATATATTTTTCTTTTTTATACAATATTAAACTTATTTTGGTTTATGTTTTTTTTAATATTAACTTCATTTGAAAAATTTGGAAAAAAAATAAATGCATTAAGCATTTTAGTGATGTGTATATTATTAAGTTTTTTCTATTTAATGTTATTTAAAAGTAAAGAAGAAAGAGGATATTATGATGAAGGAAAGCACTAAGAGAAGAATATTTACATTATTTCGTTTTTTGCTTATTATATTATTAATTTTGAAAGCTTATTTTACAAAAGATAAATATTATAGAGAACCAATAATATTTATTACATTAGAAACATTTGGAATTTTAATATTCTATTGGAAAAAAGAAAAAATTAAGTCATTAGAAAAAATAATAGGAGAGTACTTGTTATTTTGTCTTTTTTTAGTAGAAATATCTAGTTATTTTTTAGAAATTATAGAAGTGATATATATGCTTATAACTATTGATACACTGATTCTTATCTTTATAGTTCTTATTTGTTCTATAATAAAAAGAAATGCTTTTTTATTTGGATATGTACTAATAGAAACATTTTGGTTTATAATTTTTCAAATTTTAAATTTAGGAGGATTACCTCCCGAATTGGGAGAATATTCTTTAAATCCAGGAGATATTTTTCTAACATATATAGTAATAATAAATGCATTATATATAGCATTATTTTATTCAAAGAAAAATTAAAAAAGCTACACCCAAGTGTAGTTGATTAGTTTTAAGATGGTGGTTGGGGAAGGATTCGAACCTTCGAAGGCTGAGCCGTCAGATTTACAGTCTGATCCCTTTGACCGCTCGGGAACCCAACCATCTTATCAAATTGTAGTGGTACCCCGTAGGAGAATCGGACTCCTGTTTCCAGAGTGAAAATCTGATGTCCTAACCACTGAACGAACGGGGCACTGGTGCCGCTTATCGGAATCGAACCAATCACCTACTGATTACAAGTCAGTTGCTCTACCAGATGAGCTAAAGCGGCTAATGTCTTTTAAAGACATCAGTTATAATACACTATTTATAAGATTTTGTCAACAGAAATTTTAAAATATTTTAACTTTTTTTAAAAATTTTATTGATTTCTTCTTCTTGGTATAATCTTTTTTGTTTCATATTATCTAAAAGTTCTTTATTTATTTGAATTTTTTGATTTTCTTCCAGTTCACTTAAACTTTTGATTATTTCAACATCATGCAACCCATTTTCTTCTAAAATTTTTTTAGCTTTTAAAATTTTATCAAAACTAATAGCTTTTAAATCTCTTTCTGCTCCAACTCTGTCAATGGTATTTAATTGTATTTTATCATATCTAATATTTTCTGAATTTAAGAAATTAGCTATTTCAATAAAATTTTCTTCACTATCATTAATATTTTCCAAAATAAAAATTTCTATCCAAATTTTTCCTTTATAATTAGAATTATTAAGATTGATAAATCCTTTTCTTATCTCGTCTACACTTGTTCTATAATCAGGTCTAACAATTTTTTCAAATATATCTTGCTTCAAAGTGTTGAGAGTTGGGATAATTAAATCTATATATTCTAATTCTTTTATTACTTGTTTATCAGCTAAAAGTAAACTATTAGTTATAAGACAAATTTTACCTTTGAATTTTAAATCTTTTTTTATAGCTTTTGATATATTACCTAAATCTAAACTCAAAGTGGGTTCTCCACTTCCAGAAAATGTAACATAATCAGGTTTTATATCTTCTAATACAGATTGAATTTCATTTAATATTTCATTCATATCTTTAAATCTTTGTCTTTTTAATTGAATTTTTTTAGTGGCACCACACTCACAAAAAATACAATTAAGATTACAACTTTTACTAACCACCAAATCAACTCCCAAGGATATACCCAATCTTCTTGATGGAACAGGTCCAAATACATGTTTATACACTTTCTCACCTCACATTTAATTTTTTAAATATATTTTACTCCAATTTCATAAAAAAGGATATATTTATCTTAAAATAAAAAGCAGGTTGTAACTGCGATTACAACCCACATAAAGTAATGCCTTATCTATATATTTTTATTTCAACCTAGCTAGAAATTGAAATTAAAAATAATATAGACGCTTTTAGATAAAAATAATAAAAAAAATATTACAATTATCCCTGCGATTAATAAGTTTCTATTCAATCTTTTCCCTCCTTTTAAAAAGGTTAATGGGATTATCTAGGGAATTACAAGGTATTATAACATAAATTATTGACTTATTATAAAAAAAAAGCTATAATGAGTTAAAAGATATAGCAATATATCGCGATTAATAAGGATAAATGGAATTACAAAAACACTACCAACTGCGATAGGTAGTGTTTTTATTTTTTCTATATAAAATTTTAAATAATTGTAACATTTGTTACAGAAAAATATTTACAAGAATTATATAATTTACTAAAATAATAAAGAAATAAAAATAAAATATAGATAAAGATTTAAAAGGAGAGGTTAAAATGTATATAAGTAAATCAATGTCAATAAAATCAATAGTAGAAAAATATCCAGAAACAATTCCAGTTTTTAAAAATATTGGATTTAAAGGTTTAGATAATCCAGCAGTTTTACAAAAACTAGAAGAACAAAATATTACATTGGAAAAAGCAATGATGATAAAAAAAGAAGACGTAGATGCTTTTATTCCAATGTTACAACAGGCAATATCTTCTGTTGAAAGAGAAGATGAAGGAGCTAAGGAAGCAACACTTATGGGACTTTTACCTTGTCCTGTTAGAATACCTTTATTAGAAGGTTTTGAAAAATATTTAGAGGATAATAAAGATATAAAGGTTAAATATGAATTAAAAGCAGCTTACTCAGGTCTTGGTTGGATAAAAAATGAAGTAATAGATAAAAATGATATAGATAAACTAGCAGATATGTTTATCTCAGCTGGCTTTGATTTATTTTTTGATAAAGATTTAATGGGAAAATTTAAAGAACAAGGTATATTTAAAGATATGACAGGTATTGAAAAATACAACTCAGATTTTGATAATGAAAATATCCATTTAAAAGATCCTCATGGAGATTATTCAATGATAGGAGTTGTTCCTGCTATATTTATTGTTAATAAAGCAGTATTAAATGGTAGAGAAGTTCCTAAATCTTGGGCAGATTTATTAAAACCTGAATTTGCAAAATCTGTTTCATTGCCAATAGCAGACTTTGACTTATTCAATTCAATACTTATACATATTTATAAATTATATGGTTTTGGAGGAGTTAAAAATTTAGGAAGATCTTTACTTTCTAATTTACACCCTGCACAAATGGTTGAAGCAAAAGAACCAGCAGTAACAATAATGCCTTATTTCTTTTCTAAAATGATACCTGCAAAAGGACCAAAAGAAGTTATATGGCCAGCAGAAGGAGCAATTATATCTCCAATATTTATGTTAACTAAGGCATCTAAGGCTAAGGAATTAGATAAAATAATTAAATTTATGAGTGGAAAAACAGTTGGAGATACTTTGGCTAATCAAGGTTTATTCCCAAGTGTACACCCAGAAGTAAAAAATCCAGTAAATGGTAGACCAATGCTTTGGGTTGGTTGGGACTTTATCTATTCAAATGATATGGGAAAATTAATTAAAAAATGTGAAGAAGCATTTAAGGAAGGAGCAGGAGAATAATGAAACTTATAACAGTATCAGGACCACCTTCATCTGGAAAGACTTCACTTATTATTAAAACAATAGAAAGTTTAAAAGCTCAAAATATTAAGGTTGGAATAGTAAAATTTGATTGTCTTTACACAGATGATGATGTTCTATATGAAAAAGCAGGAATACCTGTAAAGAAAGGATTATCAGGTTCAGTTTGTCCAGATCACTTTTTTGCAAGTAATATAGAAGAAGTTGTGCAATGGGGGCAAACTAATAATTTAGATTTATTGATAACAGAAAGTGCTGGACTATGTAACAGATGTTCACCTTATCTAAAAGATATTAAAGCTGTGTGTGTAATAGATAATTTAAGTGGAATAAACACTCCAAAGAAAATAGGACCTATGCTTAAACTTGCAGATATTGTTGTTATTACAAAAGGGGATATAGTTTCACAAGCAGAAAGAGAAGTTTTTGCTTCAAGAGTACAAACTGTAAATCCTAAGGCAGCAATCATACATATAAATGGTTTGACAGGACAAGGAACTTATGAATTTGGTTCTTTAATAATGGAAAATAATGAAGAAATTGACACAGTGTTAGAAAGAAAATTGAGATTTCCATTGCCATCAGCAGTATGTTCTTATTGCTTAGGTGAAACTAGAATTGGAAGTAGCTATCAACTTGGAAATATTAGAAAGATAAATTTTGAAGAACAATAAAATAGCTTGTTAAAATTATAAATATAATAAAAACAGTTCATTGCTAGCTAAATTTTTTAACGATGAAAAATTAATGTTCGCATCTAAGAAACTCTAAGCAATAAATTGTTAAGTGTTTCTAAGAAATTCGGTAAACTAGAAGTACTTAGACGAAAGTATTTTTGCTTGGCTCATTGAATTTAATTTTTCATCTAAAATTTAGAATGCAATTTCACTTGTTTTTATTTATATTGTAAAACTTGCTTATTTTATTGTTCATAGGGATAGATTAAGGAGATAAAATGAGTATAGACAATAAAGAATTAGATGAAATGGACTTTGACCTTTTGGATATACTTGGAGTTACAGAACAAAAAGTTGAAAGCATAACTTTACTTCCAGGATATAATAAAAAAGGTGAAAAAGAAGGATATGAAGAATTAGTAATAAAGGCAGGAGAAATTGTTGCCATAGTAGGACCAACAGGTTCAGGAAAAAGTAGATTACTTGCAGATATAGAATGGGGAGCACAAGGAGATACTCCAACAAAGAGAACAGTTCTTGTAAATGGAGAATTGATGGATGCAAAAAAAAGATTTTCTCCAAGTTATAAGTTAGTTGCTCAACTTTCACAAAATATGAACTTTGTAATGGATTTAACTGTAAGAGAATTTATAGATTTACATGCAGAAAGTAGACTTGTTTTAGATAGAGAAAGTGTGATAGAAAAAATATTTAATCAAGCAAATGAACTTGCTGGGGAAAAATTTACAATAGATACTCCAATAACAAGTTTAAGTGGAGGGCAATCAAGAGCATTAATGATTTCAGATACTGCAATTTTAAGTACATCTCCAATAGTTCTTATAGATGAAATTGAAAATGCAGGTATAGATAGAAAAAAAGCCTTAGACTTACTTGTTGGAAACAATAAGATAGTTCTGATGGCAACACACGATCCTATTCTAGCTCTTATGGGAGATAGAAGAATAGTTATCAAAAATGGTGGAATTAGTAAAGTTATTGAATCCACAGCAGAGGAAAAAAATATCTTAGGTGCTTTAACAGAACTTGATGATGTAGTTCAAGGTATGAGAAATAAATTAAGATATGGGGAAAGATTAGAATTAGATTTTGAAATTAAGAAAAAATAAAATGTAAAAAAATGGGAAAGTATGTAATAATTTAAATATACTTTTCCTTTTTTGTTATTAATAAAAAAATATAAAAAATACTTGATTTTAAAAGGAAAATGGTATACAATAATACTCGTTATTTAATATAATTTAACAAAATTTAATATATGTAATATAAGAGGAGTAACATGAAAAAAGTAGTAATATGTATTTTTCTAATTTTAAATGTTTTATCTTTTTCAGATACTTTTAATGATAATGAAGATGAAAGAA
>OGGR01000486.1_pt1 | contig 25413 bp, 17 predicted proteins | sample 1571321 | NCBI WGS metagenome assembly OGGR01 (sample SAMEA2582048, study PRJEB24529) | metagenome | biome: Human gut stool | place: China | collected 2011 | reverse complement strand
AATGACGAAGCCAACGGCAAGGATATCGCCGACTTGAAACAAGTGGTGACACAGGCTGAGCCGGAACCCGAAAAGGTGTTTGATATGGTAGAGCAAATGCCGACTTTCCCGGGTGGACAACAGGAACTGATGTCTTATTTGGGTAAGAATATCAAGTATCCGACTATTGCACAGGAGAATGGAACACAGGGACGCGTGATTATACAGTTTGTAGTAGAACGCGACGGTTCGATCACGGATGTGCGTGTGGCTCGTGGGGTAGACCCTTATCTGGATAAAGAAGCGGTACGTGTGGTAAAAAGTATGCCGAAGTGGATCCCGGGTAAGCAGAATGGAAAAGCGGTGCGCGTAAAATTTACTGTTCCGGTAATGTTCAGGTTACAATAATATGATGATGAAGAGACAATTTTGGCTGATAGGAATCGTTTTGTTGGCGGTATTAAGTGCTTGCCGCTCTAAATCGAAGGAGGGACCGACGGATACTTATTCGTCTGGAGTGATAGCTATTGCGGCGGATGAAAGTTTCGAACCCATAATACAGGAAGAGATTGATGTATTTGAAAGCCTGTATCCATTGGCCGGAATTGTCCCTCGTTACACGACTGAGGTCGAGGCGATTAATTTACTTCTGAAAGACAGTGTCCGGTTGGCTATTACAACCCGGACACTGACCGAGGAAGAAATGAATTCGTTTCACAGCCGGAAGTTCTATCCTCGGGAGATGAAGCTGGCTACGGACGGGCTGGCATTGATTGTGAACCGTGCGAATCCGGATTCTTTGATAAGTGTGTGTAATTTTCGCCGTATCCTGACAGGAGAAGTGAAAGAGTGGAAAGCGGTGAACCCTAATTCCCGTTTGAAGGATATTCAGGTGGTGTTTGATAATAAAAACTCTAGCACCGTGCGTTTTGCAATAGATTCTGTTTGTGGCGGGAAACCTTTGTCTACGGGCAATGTAAGTGCGTTGAAGACAAATCAACAGGTGATAAATTATGTGGCGGAAAATCCCGGAGCAATGGGAGTGATCGGAGTAAACTGGTTGGGAGACCGCAGTGATACGACTAATCTTTCTTTCCGGCAGGAGATCAGGGTTATGGCGGTGAGTGCCGAGGATGTGGCGACTCCTGTCAACAGCTACAAACCTTATCAGGCTTATCTGTATTATGGCAACTACCCGTTGGCAAGATCGATTTATGCATTACTGAATGATCCTCGTAGTGGGCTGCCTTGGGGATTCACTTCTTTTATGACATCCGATAAAGGGCAGCGGATTATATTAAAATCTGGACTTGTTCCGGCTACTCAGCCGGTGCGTATTGTCCATGTGAAAGACGAATAATAACTAAAATTAAGACTATCATGAAACGAGTACAAATGTTTTTAGCTGGAGCGTTTATAGCAGTTGGGTCGCTCTACGCACAGTCGTCCGATGCCGAATGGCAGATGGAAGTTGCAAAGTTGAAAGAAACTATTCAGTCGGATCCGGCGCAAGCTGCCGAGCAAGCTGAACAACTGATAAAAGGAAAAAATAAAAAGAATGTGGAACTTTTGACAGCTATCGGCGAAGCTTATTTGCAGGCCGACAAGTTGTCCGAAGCACAAATGTACGCTGCTCTTGCTAAAAAAGCGAATGGCAAGTCTGCTTTGGCTTCCGTGCTGGAAGGGGATATTGCGGCCAAGCAGAAAAATGCAGGTCTTGCTTCACAGAAGTATGAGGAAGCTATTTATTTTGATTCGCGTTGCACGCCTGCGTATCTGAAATATGCTGATATTTATAAGTCAGCAAATGCCGGTCTGGCCATAGAAAAGCTGAATCAATTAAAGACCCTTGAACCGTCCAACACAGCCATAGACAAGAAATTAGCAGAGATTTATTATTTGAAGAACGATTTCAGTAAGGCGGCCGATGCCTATTCCCGTTTTGCAATGGGACCGACGGCTAACGAAGAGGATCTGGTGAAATATGCATTCGCCTTGTTCTTGAATCATGATTTTGCGAAGTCACTTGAAGTGGCTAATATGGGATTGAAAAAGAACCCGCGTCATGCGGCATTCAACCGTTTGGCGATGTATAATAATACGGACTTGAAACGCTTTGAAGAGGCATTGAAGGCGGCGGACGCTTTCTTTAATGAATGTGATAAGGCGGATTATTCTTATCTGGACTATATGTATTACGGACATTTGCTGGAAGAACTGAAGAAATATGATGAAGCTGTCGGCCAATATGAGAAGGCTGTGGAACTGGCTCCGACAAAGACGGATTTGTATAAGAATATTTCTTCTGCTTACGAGCAGAAAAATGATTATAAAAAAGCGATCGGTGCATATCATAAATATTACTCGTCTCTCGAAAAGGAAAAGCAGACTCCTGATTTGCAGTTCCAGTTGGGCAGACTTTATTATGGTGCAGGTACGCAACTCGATTCGTTGACTATCAATGCTGAAGAACGTAAGCAGGCACTGATGTCTGCCGATTCTGTTTTCCAAGTGATTTCAGAGGCCGCTCCGGATAGCTATTTAGGCAATTTTTGGAGAGCACGTGCAAATTCTGCACTCGACCCCGAAACAACGCAGGGATTGGCGAAACCTTTCTATGAAGAAGTAGCCGCATTGTTGGAAAGCAAGAACGACCCTCATTACAATTCGGCGTTGGTAGAGTGTTACAGTTATCTCGGATATTATTATTTGTTGGCTATTGAAAACCCCACATTGAAAGCGGAAGCAAAAGCCAATAAGGAGAAATCCAAGGAGTACTGGAGTAAAATTCTGGCTATAGACCCCGCTAATGCTACTGCTAAAAGGGCATTGGACGGCATCAAATAGTGAATAATTTTAGTTGTTTGTCGTGACAGGAGGAGTGGAGAGTGATCTTAGCTCCTCCTTTTTTACACTTTTTTTTGCTTTTCTATTGGAATATTGAAAAGATTGTCTACATTTGTAGTGTGCTATTATACTAATACACTAAAATACAATTGATAATCAAAAGAAAATGCTATGATTACAGTAGAAAACCTCTCATTTACTTATCGTAAATCGAAGCGTGTTGTACTGCACGACTTCTCTCTCGCGTTCGAATCGGGCAGGGTATATGGATTGCTGGGGAAGAATGGTGCCGGAAAGTCCACTCTCCTTTATCTGATGTCCGGTCTGCTGACTCCTAAAGGTGGCAAGGTAATGTTTCACGATACGGATGTACGCCGCCGGTTGCCGGTAACTTTGCAGGATATGTTTCTAGTGCCTGAAGAATTTGAACTGCCTCCTGTATCTTTAGTCAGCTATATTGAGTTGAACAGTTCTTTTTATCCCCGTTTCAGCAAGGAGGATATGATTAAGTATCTTCATTACTTTGAAATGGATATGGATATCAACCTCGGTTCGCTTTCTATGGGCCAGAAGAAAAAAGTATTTATGAGCTTTGCACTGGCAACGAATACTTCGCTTTTGCTCATGGACGAACCGACGAACGGATTGGATATTCCCGGAAAAAGCCAGTTCCGTAAGTTTATCGCATCGGGGATGTCGGATGATAAGACGATTGTGATTTCCACACATCAGGTTCGTGATATTGACAAGGTGCTCGATCATGTACTGATTATGGATGAAAGCCGTGTACTGCTGGACGAATCGACAAGTAGTATCTGCGAAAAGCTTTTCTTTGTAGAGAGTGATGATCGCGAACTGGCGCAGACAGCTCTTTTTGCCATTCCTACTATTCAGGGTAATTACCTGATCCTTCCTAATAAAGAGAAGGAAGAATCGGACATAAATCTGGAACTTCTTTTTAATGCTACACTGGCTGCTCCCGAGGAGATGGCCCGATTGTTTCAAACTCAAAAATAAAAGACGATGATAAAAGATACTTTTTTTAGTTTGCCTCGTTTTATGAATCTTTGCCGCAAGGAAATGGTGGAGAGTTGGAAGTCGAATGTACTTCGTATTGTATTGCTTTATGGGGTGATGACTGTTGTGTTGGTCTGGAACGGATATTTTGCATATCGTACTCACGATTCGGTTCGTTTTCTCGAACGTCATATGGAGGCCGATCCTGCCTGGGGATTTATATTAATAGCTTTTCTTTGGTTTCTATTCGGATTTGGTTGTTTAAGCGGGTCGCTGACAATGGAGAAGATGAAAAGCAAGACAAACAGGCTGTCTGCATTAATGACACCGGCCACTCCTTTTGAGAAGTTCTTTTCTCGTTGGTTGGTATCAACTGTTGTCCTGTTGGTTGTTTTTTTCATTACCTTTGAACTGGCTGATTATACACGGGTATTGGTTTATTCGCTTATCTATCCGGACGTAAAAGAAGTGATACTTCCTGTCAATCTGGGAGATTTGGTAGGTAGCGGGAAACGGTGGTACTTGTTCCACAAAACGTATGAGTTGACACTGGTGCTTTCTATCTATTGCTTTGTACAGTCATTGTTTGTATTGGGCAGTTCTGTATGGCCGAAAAATTCGTTTCTTAAAACATTTGTTTCTGTTACGATAATTGTTTTAATTTACGTATTGGTCGGAATGTTGGTGGGGGATATGTTATTTAGCGGAAGCAGTAAAGATTATGGTTATATTTTTTCTTCAATAACGAAGGAACAGGTTACTGTCATGGTAACTGTGGGCTTTATGCTTTTTGCATTCGTAAATTGGACGCTCGCTTATTTCCGTTTCAAGGAGTCTGAGATCGTTCAACGTATGTAATACTTTAGACTATGAATTTTAAAGAAAGTAAAGCTATTTATTTACAGATTGCAGATAGAATCTGTGATGAGATACTTCTGGGACAGTTTGCTGAGGAGGAACGTATTCCCTCTGTCAGAGAATATGCTACTATTGTGGAAGTAAACGCCAATACGGTAATGCGCTCATTCGATTATCTCCAGTCACAGAATATTATTTATAATAAACGCGGTATTGGTTATTTTGTCGCCACCGGTGCGAGAGAATTGATTCATTCACTGAGGAAGAATACTTTTTTGAAGGAAGAACTGGATTACTTCTTCCGCCAAATCAAGACACTGGATATTCCTATAAAGGAGATCACGGATATGTACCGGGAATTTTGTAAAAAAGAACAGTAAAATAAATATTATGAAACGTACAACTTATATATTAATAGGACTTTTTGTAGCCGGACTTTGTGTGCTGGTAGGCGGAATGTTTATGATTTTTTGTTTAGGAAGGCCATACATTTCCAATCAACTGAATTTGCAAGGAGAGCAGATAACCAAAGAAGTGCCAGCTTGCCGGGTGGTCTGGCTGACTCAAACAAGGCTGTATACGCCAGAACGTAACGTCTGGCTGGCGAATTCTCTTCTGGAAGTGCAGCCTTCAAAAGAAGGGAAGAATCTGTTTTCTTGCTCGAAGAAGGTAAATGACTATCTGAAAATGACCGTTATGGGGGACACGTTGAAAATCCTTTTGGACTATTCGCTGGATCAACTTCCGCAGGAGTTTAAGAAATCCAAATTTATGGGAATGAATATAGGAGACATGCGATTGGATATGACGCAAGATGTGGAGTGTATTATAAATGATATTAATTCGCAGAACATAGGATTCAAACATTTGGAAAAGGATTCTTTGTCCATTGATACGTCTAATTCTATTGTGGTCGATTCTTGTGATTTTGCAGCTTTGCAAGTCATCAGGAGTGGCGGGAATGTGGATTTTCAGAGTGGGACTATTAATAATCTGTATTTGAATCTGGGTATGATGGGTAATTGGTCTGTAAATGTTGAAAAATGCCATATCGGTACGGAATATTTAACCGCACATTATGCAAATGTACAACTTCAAAAAGGAGAGTGTGAGCGTATGATCTGGATTCCTGAGAAAAATGATTCCAAGTTAAATGTATTTTTAACCGGAAAAGCTTGTGTGACGGTAATGGAGTGATTATATGTCTGAAATAAAAAAGAGCAAAAGTGAACTTGTCTCATCTTTGCTCTTTTTTATATACTGTATTATAATACTTTGGTTAATGTGAAGCAGTCGATATCCGGTGCCCAGTTATAACTATTGCCCATTCGGATCGTATTGTAACCGGCCTTCAATTCAACGGGAATTGTGATTTGACTATGTTTCTCATCTTCCCCCAATGCGGCAATCTTAGTGATGACGCCATTGATATCAACTTCCAGCTGTCGTCCTTTGCCGTGTGAATATTGGATAGTCATCTGGTAGCGTCCGCCGTCTGTGCTATATACTTCCCGCCATTCTGCATAGTTTTCCGGTTTTCCGCCGAGGAATCCAATTTTCATCTTACCGGAAGCATCCTTGTCATGAGCATAAATAATGCCTTTAGGATTTTTACCCAAATCATTGAATAGAGGTAAGTATGCCCATTCGGCTTCATATAATGTAGGCTCCAGACGCGTTTCTCCTTCCATGCGGAGGAACATAGCGCTGTGAGGAGGCAGTGTTCGTTCAAATACATCGGAGAAATTTCCCAAGTCATTTTGTCTTGCTAAATCGCGTACTTTCACGTTTCCACCAAATTCGAGTGAGGTAAACGGTACAGAGAAGCTGCATAACGTATCCGAAGGATTGTAAAGTGCAACGGCACGTACATTGCCGCGTTTTTGCTCAATATCTTTCACCAGTACATAACCTTCATTTTCATGCTGTGCCACATACGCCTGCAATCCTAACGGGTCTTGGTTGAGTGCGATCAATTCCTTGTTTGTAAGTAATTGGAGTGAAGAATCCGGCAGGTTTTCCAGGTTGCAGCCGATTAGGAGAGGCGAACTCATGATACACCATAAACCGAAATGAGCTTCTTCTTCTGTCGGAGTAAGTCCTTTTCCGCCTACTTTGCTATTGTCACGGAATCCGATCACCATCATATCCATATCGTTGTAATGTCCGTTTCCGGCATAGGCAGATAGATAAAGATTCTTTCCGACTACATATTTCAGTGATCCCCAATGTGCATTGATATCTCCACTGATGCGCCAGGAAGTTGCCACATCTTTTGCCCAGGTACCGGGGAAAGCCCAGCGGCAGATGTTGACGGAAACGTTTTTGTTTACTTTGTCAATGCTGTTGCGGATAGAAGTATAACGTTCTTCCTCGTCCAGTCCGAGGACATCGCCTCCACAATAGTCTATTTTGATAAAGTCGAAGCCCCAGTCGCCAAAGTATAGCTGGGCGTCTTGAGGTTCGTGCCCATAGATACCTGCGCCTACTCCTGCAAGGTCGTTGTCCCAGATAGAACCACAAGTGTTATTGCCTGCATCCGTATAGATTCCCGCTTTCATGCCGAGACTGTGTATGTGGTCGGCAACCGGTTTCATTCCATTCGGGAAACGGTTTTTGTTGGTCTGCATTTTTCCATTGCCATCTCGTTCGCCGAAGAAACCATCATCAATATTAATATAATGATATCCTGCGTCTTTCAGACCTTTTTTAACCATCAGGTCGGCCTGATTTTTAATAATATCTTCACTGATATCTACTCGGAAGGCATTCCATGAACTCCAACCCATAATAGGGGGATTGACTGCTTTTTCACTTCCGGATTGAGAAACCTGAGTTTCTGTACAACTAACACATAACAAGGAAACTACCGCTGTGGCTAAAAGGTGGAATCTGTTTTTCATGATGTAACAGGTTGATGAATTAATGGGATTAAATAAAATATTGGTAACAAAGATATAAATGAATCTATTGGCGTGCAAATAAATTAAACTGAAAATAGAGAGGAATCGAACGAAAAAGAATTTGATTATTGAATTATCTGATGGATTATCAGTACGTTACCAAAGTGAATTAAAACAAAAAGCGACAAATGATAAAATCATTTGTCGCTTTTGTCGGAATGAGGCGACTCGAACGCCCGACCCCTACGTCCCGAACGTAGTGCGCTACCAACTGCGCTACATTCCGCTCTTGGATGTGATGTTGTTGAAAATTGAACTTTGAAAGTTTTTATTCGTAAAACTCTGATTAACATTACAATTTCTATCACATTATAATCAAATAAATAGATTGTATATATGTTAAATGTTAACTTATATTGCTCTTATTTTTTTTGACGGTGCAAAGATATGGAAAAGGTTCGATTTATCCAAATACTATAGGAATATTTTTTGGAAGGAACTTCATAATGTATTCTTTTATAATGATAAGAACAAAGCTATATCCCGTGTCCTTCTCTTTAGTGCTGACTTTTAAGACAAAGAGTTTATCTCCTAATGAGAAACTGAAATATTCATTATTAGATATACCGGCAATATGCAAAATTGAATATATACGGATATTAGTTCTAGTATATATACAATTTAAGTACCTTTCTTCCTAAGAGATGTATCCAACCTGTTGCAAAATTATATAAAATATTGTAAATGACAATATAAAATATAAACTTTTTTTTTAGCTAAACTATTAAAAATTAGGGGATTTGCAAAACTTTGTAATCTATACATATTTCTAGTTAATTCATTATTCGTTGAAATTCAATTAATTACAATTATATTACAGATTGGAAACTTCTCTTAGGAAGAGATATATTTGAAATGTCATTTATTTATACTCATATATATAGGGGTGTTGAAAAGGTATATGTAACATTGATTTGATATATAACGCATGTCTAAAATATTTCTATTTCCGATATATAGGACGAATGTGGTTTGAGATATATGCGTGTATGTGTGAATTTAGTAATATATAATACTTATATATATGAAAAAAAACAAATTGAAACTGTATGCAATTATGATTTTTGTGCTTCTCTGCACAGAAGTACATTGTCAGAAAGTAGCAATCAAAAGCAATTTATTGTATGATGTTACTGCAACTGTTAATGCAGGAATAGAAGTTGGCCTTGCTCCGAAATGGACATTTGATCTTTCCGCTAACTATAATGGCTGGACTTTTTCACATGAGCGTAAGTGGAAACATTGGCTTCTGCAACCAGAAGGACGTTATTGGTTTTGTGATCGTTTCGCTGGTCATTTTGTTGGTGTTCATGCTTTGGGTGGGCAGTATAACATTGGTAATCTGAACAATCATATTTCGTTTCTTGGAACAGATTTATCTGTGCTTTCTGATCGTCGTTATCAAGGTTGGTTTGCCGGTGGTGGCATTGCGTATGGTTATGCGTGGATATTGAACAAACGTTGGAATTTGGAAGCGGAGTTAGGTTTGGGCTGGATTTATACTCGCTACGACAGTTATCCCTGTGCCCAATGCGGTACAAAAATAGCCGATGGAAAATCGCATAATTATGTTGGGCCCACAAAAGCGGCAGTCAATCTCATATATACTTTTTAAATCACACAAATTACGGATATGAATAGAACAACAAAAATACTTTGTAGTAGTTTGCTATTCCTACTCTTGATGATAGGAGCAAAGGCTCAAACAATAATGGGCGGTAATGTGACAGTATCTGACCTTGCCGTGTCTCGTTCGGAAGATAAATTGTTCGTATCAATGGATATTGATGTTTCGGCATTGAGTGTAAAAAGTAACCGTGAAGTGATTCTTACGCCTAGACTGTCAGGAGAAGGTAATGAACTGAACTTACCTTCGGTGATGATAGCTGGTCGCAACCGCTATTATCATCATCTGCGCAATGGCTTGTGTACGGATGATATGATGCTTTATCAAAAAAGCAAAGTATCTGTGGTCAAATATCGTACAGTGGTACCTTATGCCGATTGGATGAAACGTGCCACGCTCAGTACGGGCAATGAAACATGCGGTTGTTGCGGCGAGGCACTTGTTGATGGCAACGAGCCTCTGTTGGTGCTTCAGTTGGAGCCGAAAGAATTTGTGCCTGCCTATGTATACATTCGTCCGAAAGCAGAACCAAAAATTAATGTATTGGAAGGTTCGGCTTATATTGACTTTCCTGTGAACCGAACAGAAATCCATGAGAATTATCGTCGTAATCCGGCTGAATTACAAAAGATACTTAATACTATTGATGCGGTGAAGAATGATGTGGATACACGGATTATCTCTGTCAGCATCAAAGGATATGCTTCGCCTGAAAGTCCCTATTCGAATAATGAACGTCTGGCGATGGGACGAACGAAAACATTGAAAGAGTATGTACGCAAACAGTACGATTTTGCCGATTCACTATTCATTACCGATAACGAGCCGGAAGATTGGGCAGGACTCGAACGTTATGTGGAAAACTCGTATCTCGAAAACAAAGCAGGTATTCTGGCATTAATCCGCAGTAACCAGGAACCGGATGCAAAAGAACGTAGCATCAAGACTGCCTTTCCAAAAGATTATGCATTCTTACTGAAAGAGGTTTATCCGGGGCTTCGTCATTCAGACTATGCAGTCAAATATGAAGTGCGTACCTATACTGATATCAACGAAATCAAGCGTCTGATTAAAACACAGCCACAGAAGTTAAGTTTGAATGAGATGTATCTTGCCGCACAGGATATGAAACTGGGGAGTGAAGAATATAATGAAACATTCGAAGTCGCTGTACGTATGTTCCCTGATGATGAAGTGGCTAATCTGAATGCTGCAAATGCCGCAATGGCTAGGGGGGATATGAAGAATGCGGAATATTATCTGAAGAAAGCTGGAAACTCACCGCAGGCTGTTTATGGTCGGGGGACATACGCTGCCTTGAAGAAGGAGTTTGATATGGCAGAGAAAATGTTTACTGAAGCTGCACATAGGGGGCTGGCTGATGCAGAGGAGATGTTAAAGCAAATAGAAGAGATAAAACATTAACAGGATCTAAATATAAAAACATAGAAATTATTAATTCATTCAAAGTTGCAGATTATGAAAAGAATTAGCAAGTATTTTTTATGCCTTTTTGCCGTAGTTCTCACAGCAGGTTGTGCTGAGGATAAACTAGGTGAAACAGAATTTGACCCTACTGTTTATGAGGGAGATAAGGCATACATGACAGTACAGGTAACTATGCCGTCTGTGCCTGGTTCGCGTAGTAATACGGTTGAAGGTGGTGGCAGCAATGTTGGTGTCGAAATCGGTAAAGATTATGAGAACAATGTGAAAAGAATGTATGTGGTACTTGCCCGCAGCACGGATAATGCATTCATTGCTTTTGGTGACATGTCGGACAAGATGAAACAATCCGCAAATAAACAGGCTTATATTGGGACTTCCGAAATAACTAAAACGCAATTGTCTCAGTTCTATAATGATACAGAAACACCAACTGATAAAAAGGAAGTGAATGTATTTATATTTTGTAACCCGACAGATGAATTGGTAGAACTTATTAGTAAAACTGAATATAAGAATACGACATGGTATAATGCAATTTGCAAGGGTGACGATGAGGAATTAGGAAAGATATGGAGCAAGAATGAAGGTGGCAGCTTTCTGATGTCCAACTATTCCATAGCTAAGCGCTTGCTCCCTAATACGATGAATGACTGGTTGTTATATAATGAAGCCACTCCGTTTAATCTTTCCGGAATAAACAATGCGGGAAGCTTGTCACAAGTAGACAACAGTGTAGGTGGTGCAGTGAAAGTAGAACGCGCAATGGCACGTTTCGATTTTAGAGATGGTAGTCGCAGTTTGCCTGAAAATATACGTCCTCAGAAAGGCAACACTTATCCGGTTGTACAAGATATTGCGCCGGACGGAACACCTGGGGCTTACATTGTAAACGTTGAATTAGGTAAAATGGCTTTGGTGAATATGAATAATAGTTTTTATTATTTGCGTCGTGTATCTGATAATGGACTTCCGGCACAAGCTAGTCTTTGCAGCCCGGAAAAGCCCTGGTTTACCGCTGTGGGAGGTGGGGAAACTCATCTTAATGGTAATTATGTCGTGGATGTGTGGGCAACCGAGAAGAATCAAGGCATTGAGACTACGAAATTAAGTGAGTATTTTAATTACCCTCTCTTTCAACCTGACGGCTCAATAGACAATACAAAGCAAGATCAATGGAACACGCATCTATTATCTACGGTTCTTGGGGGTGAAGAAGATACAGATAATAGCTGGAATACTGGTAACAAATATGGTGACTATCGTATATGGCGGTATGTAACTGAAAATACAATTCCGGGACCGGTTGACAGGCAGGTAAACGGTATAACAACCGGTATTGTTTTCAAAGGAAAAATGGTAGCTACTGAAGCTGCTGCCGCTAGCACTGACGAAGATACCAGGCACTTGGCAGAAGTTATTAATTACACTGCTTCTGGTTTAATGAAGGATTCTTATAAAGATCCGATTATTTATATGTTCGGCGGCAATTTGTATGTAAGTTGGCCAAATGTGCGAAAAGCAGTGAAAGCTGTTGCATACAACGAAGAGACCAAAACATGGAGTCGTTCTCATCCGCTTTATGTGGCTGTATATGGTACCGGTGGTACAGGTGAGGAAGGGGATGCTAGCCCTCAAGATGAAAGTAGTGCTAATTCAAAATGGAACACTTGGGACAGAAACGATAAAACACTTGAAGGTTCTTATCTCAGTGATTTCAGACAAGCAGCTACTGATGCCGGCATAACCATCTATCAGTCAAGCGAGGACAAAGACGGTGGTTGGGGCTATTATTGCTACTATTATTATTGGAATCGCCACAATGACAATGGTGTGGAAGGTGAAATGGCTCCGATGGAGTTCGCTGTAGTTCGCAACAATGTTTATAAACTTGCTGTAACTAACATTTCCCGTCTTGGGCATCCACGTATTTCAGATAATGACCCTGATAACCCAGGTCCTGATACTCCCGATGAGCGAGGTGATATTTATCTGACAGTTTCGGTAGATGTATTGCCTTGGGTAGTTCGTGTCAATAATATCGATTTCTAAGAAACCAAAGATGCATAATAAAAAACGAAATATAATTTCAGGGTTTATCAGTACGGTGCTTGGCATCGTACTGATAAATTTTGCCTTTTCATCGTGTGAGCGTATCTATGAAGATCTTGCTCCATGTCCGCATGGCGTGTCACTACGCTTCATTTACGACTACAATATGGAATATGCCAATGCATTTGCTAAGAAGGTGGATTGTCTGACATTGCTGGTCTATGATGAAAATGGCAATTATGTGGATACTCGCATAGTGACGGGTACGGAGTTGCAGGACGAGAACTATCGCATGAAGCTGGACCTCAAACAAGGAAATTATCATTTCGTAGCTTATGGTGGTCTGGCTTGTAATAAGAGCTCTTTCCTTATGAAGTATACCCCCGGAGAAGGAACTGGATATACCGATTTGCAAGTGGAACTAGATTCGGAATGCTTGACAAATCCCAGACGAAAGAACTTGCACGGTTTGTATTGGGGTGAACTTACTCTCGCTACTGCCGACCTTTACAGTGAAGGCACTGTTGAGATGATGAAGAACACCAATAATATTCGTGTTGTGTTGCAACAAATGAATGGTGAGCCGGTAGATGATAAGAAATTTGAATTTGAAATTACCGATGATAATATACTGTTCAGTTACGATAATAATTTGCTTGAGAATGGTATGGTGACATACACTCCATGGGCACAAGGGCAAGCTTCGGCAGGATTCACTGATGAGGGAAGAGAAGTGGTGGTAGCTTATGCCGAACTATCTACTTCACGGTTGATGGTGCGTGATTGGTACTCGCCTAAGCTGACGGTGCGTCGCAAAGCAGATGGTGTGGAAATTATCAATATTCCACTTATTAACTATTTGCTTATGCTTAAGAGTGATCTGTATGCAAGCATGGATTCGCAGGAGTTCCTTGATCGTGAAAGTGAATGGTCAATGATATTCTTCTTAAGCCCGAATCTTGAATGGATTAAAACTTATATTAAGATAAACGATTGGACTGTCAGAATCAACGATATAAGACAATGAAGAAAATCGCATATATCATTATACCATGGGCTATTTCTCTCCTTTTTCGGGGGTGTGCTCATGATGCAGATAGTGAAATGTTTGACAGGGAAGTGCCGTTAGTGAATCTTAATATCAGTGTTGCCCTGTCTGACATATCGCAATCGGGTACACGGGCCAGTGACATCTATCCAGAGGCTCCAGTAAATGATAATGAAAAGATGAAAACGTTGCGTATTATTGTCGTACGTAACAATGATAATATAGTGGAACATAACCGGATTTACAATTTGGAGGTTGCATCTACCGATTGTTATAGCGAGCCGATGAAAGTTATCGGAAACGAAAAGAAACGAATTTATTTGTTTGCAAATGAAGCTACGGAAATAAAGACAACGGGATTTTTTCCGAAACGTAAATTGGTAGAGTGTGATTTTGAGAAAATTCAGCCCGGAAGCTTATTCTTTACGGATTATATATCCAGTCTGACCATTCGGTTAGGCAGTAATATGGAGCGAATCGACGGTCCGTTGCCGATGAGTGGACTTTATATGGTAGATGTGCCTGCCGAGGATTGTGAACGTGAGCTTTCCATAATGAGAGCGGCTGTTAAATTTACTTTCAATATAACGAATAAAAGCAGTCGGTCCATAGAAATCACGAAACTGACTATTGATAAAATGGCAGAAAGGGAGTATTACTTGCCACACAATGCTACATATATAGAGAGAGAAACGACGGAGGGAACAAAGTTCTGGGACATAAATAGTTTCGATGTTCCTACTTTGAAAGGGTATTATACATACGATGCGTCATCGTTGTTTAAAGGGCAACTGCTTCCGGGAGATGAAAATACGAAAACCAATGAGCAACCGATTTACCTGTTGGAGGGGAAGCATAGTGATGACAACAATAAGGAAAATCCTTATCTGCTGACTTTGGGTGTCAACGGAACTGAATTGAAAAGTTACTTGCCAAATCTGCCACAGTTGCCGCGAAATACACATGTGGTGGTAAATATCACAATTAATGAACATGCAATGGATTGCATAGTAGATGTGCGTCCTTATACCGAAATCACACTAGAACCCGATTTCGGGTTATAAAAAAAGAAAGGAAAGATTTCCTTAAATAACTTTATACAGGAAAATATGAAACGCAACATTATTTATAGTCTTACAGGTATGCTGATATTTGTCTTGACTGCCTGTACGGATGATTGGCTGAACAACGAAGGCGAAAGAATGCCGGAAGGAGAAGTCAGTGTGAGTGCTACTGTAGAGTTTCTTCCTCTTCGGCCGGCTCTGGATGTAAACACTCGTACGGCAGGAGATGTAATCAAAGACATCAATGATCTTTGTGTGTTGCTGTATGATGAGGAAGGAAATCTGGTGAAATCGTACTATCTTCTTCCGAAAGGTACTGCTTCAACGGAAACTACAGATAGATTCGATGTTGATGATATTGACCGTGCAGACACAGATGCGGAAGGAGGCAAAACGGCGGAAGCCAAAACCAAACGGGCTACCTTCAAGTTAGCTCAAGTTCCTTACGGCTATTATTATATGTATGCGGTAGCAAATATGGGTAACTTGGCTGAGTTAGAAAAAGATAATATACAAACAGTCGATAAACTGAAATCGATTAATCTGACATGGGAAGCAGAAAACTGGTTCGCGACAGAAGAAACTGCTGATGGAAAAGTGACAAGAGCTACTAAAAACCATCAGATGTTTGGCTACTTCACAACAAAAGAGAATGCACCTGCGGGGGCTAACCGCAATACGGAAGCTTCACGAGTAGCTATAAATAAGAAAGATATGGAATTGCACGCATGGATTCGCCGCGCAGCTTCCAAAGTAACCATTGCTTATGATGCCACTGGATTGAAAGAAGGAGTTTTTATTTATTTGAAATCGGTTCAGATAAAGGATATTCCTGTTAATTGCTACTTGGGAAAAACAAACACACCAAGTGAAGATGAACAATCGTCTTTAATAAAAGACGGAGAAATCATAAAGTATTATACAGGAACTACCCCACCTGCATTTGACGAATTTTATCCGGTACGTTTAGCTACGGGGAGAGCTTATTACCCGTGTGAAGAGAATGGAACTTTTAAATATGGACACGAAGAGGCAGCTGATGCTTTGTTTTTCTATGAGAATATGCAGGGGGACCAGCCATATGATAAACGCCAGGATGCAGATGGAGATAAAGAACTGGATCATCCCGGATTACCTCCTCATCTGCAACAGCCGGACAAAGATTATTCAAAATATAGACCAAAAGATAACGTACCTTATGGTACATATATTGAAGTAGACGCTTATTATCGTTCTATTAATGAAGAAAAAGTAGGTAGTGGTGATATTAAATACCGTTTTATGCTTGGTAAAAACATTACAACAAACTATGATGCCGAACGTAATCATCACTATAAACTTACATTGAAATTTAAAAATTTTGCAAATGATGCAGACTGGCATATCGAATATGCTGAACCGGAACCAGGTATTGAGGTGCCCAATCCCTATTATATTTCCTATTTATATAACAGAACGATGGATTTGCCTATAAAAATAAATCCTGGTTATGCGAAAGTGGAAAGTGTGAAAGCGGAAATACTCAACAATGGTTGGGCGCCTATTGGTGCAGATGCTAATAATTTTGATTATTATCATTTTGATTTGGAAGGCAAGAATGTATGGAATGGATTTCTTTCTTTGCGCCGTACTACTGCAACCATACTTACGACAACAAAAGCAGATGCTAATGAGGATTCAGGTATTGTTTATGCAGAAAGCAACCAGGAATACTATAACCGAACTCAACGAGGAAATCGCGAATATGCCGTAGATCCAGGCATTCACGAAGATACTGAATATGGTAATTATTCTGTGCGTAAAGAAGAGGGGACGAATATACTTCATATGAGTATACCTTTATATACACGTGCGAAACAGATGATTGCAAAAACTAGTTATACCGGGAATAATCCATATGTAGCCTACCGGCGTCAGGCAAAAATAAAAATAACCGCGACTTTATCGCAGGGTGAGCCATTAACAGAAATAGTTGATATATTCCAGGTACGTCGCGTAGTCAATCCTAAAGGAATATATCGACGGCATAATAATGACAAGCCTTTCCATGTTGTTTTAAAACGTTTGGCACGGGAGAATGCTACAAATTTCGAAGAATTTACTTCCGAGGGGGCTTGGGAAGCTGTTGTTGCAGCGACAACGCACGAAGGATTTGTGAAGTTAGAAAAAAGTAGTAGTAACAAGTACACGAGTATAGATGAACATGGTACACTTAAGGGGCTTTCCGGTTCAGTAATTGATTTCAAAATTACGTTCAATGGTACATGTGCAGAAAATGAATCCCGCCATGCCGTTATTCGTGTCAGTTATCACAACAATACTTGCAATCACCTTATATTTGTCCGCCAGGGCTATGCTCCTGTAGCTTTGCTTGACGAAGGGCGGGCTTGGCATACGTTTAATATGAAGACTCCTACGGAGGAAACAGATTCGCCGGTAGAAGAAGGGTCATTGTTTAAGTGGGGAAATCTGAATGAACCAATTGATGCGTCAAGTAATAAACATGAGAAAGAATATTGGATAGAAGTGCAGCCGAAAGACTTTAAAGATGATAAAGCCAAGCCACTAGAGATTGCTGGAAAAGGGACTACTAAATTGTGGGATGAAATCACATCTCAGCCTTTTAATACCCCTTTTGAAAAGCCTAAAATTAATGGAAAAGAAGTGGAAATTGCCAATTACGATGATTATAATGTATTGTATAAAAGCAAGGATATAGAAATGGGCTATGGTGTACTCTATGGTGATGATGCCGAGGAAACACTTTCCAATATCAATGAAGTATACGGATATCGTTATGATAGTTTCGGCACATATGGTATGCGTGGTTGTTTTATATATAATAAAACGGATGGGCGGAATCTATTCTTTCCGATAGGAGCGTCAGGCTATGGACATAGAAAACAAGGATATGGTGATATGAAAAATTGGCAGGGCGTAGTTACTGGTCAGGGCTATATACATGGTGAGACAAAGAATACAGTTGTACTCCGTTATTCTGCTGGACGTAGTGATAAATTCAATATGACGGCAGGTGATGAGAAACCTTTGTTTTATGATTTGTATATGCGTCCGGGGGCTATCTATTGGTTACAGCAGATATATCCACCAGGGCGCGATGGAGAAAGTGATATTATGGCGTGGGATATTAATTACTTCTCTTTTGATTTTAATTTGATTTCTAAAAGTAATGTTTACGCAACTCTTACTGGTGAAAATAAAATAGAAACGCCTAAAAGTGATGCATGCTTTATCCGTTGTGTAGAGCCATGATAATCTTATTTATTAATAATGTAGCATTGGAAAACTAAGGGCTGACTTTTGGGTCAGCCCCGTCAATACTCTTTTGGTATACTATAATGATTTAAGTATAATACTGTTTGCTTTATCCACTATGGAGGCGTCTAACGAGGCTAGATAAATACGTGTTGTGTTTTCGGAGTCATGTCCCATAGCTTCGCTAATAACCGAGATAGAGATATTTTTACTCTTGGCAATGTTTGCCCATGCATGGCGGGCGACATATGTTGTTAGTGTGACGGGGATCTCTAACATTTGTCCTATTACCTTCAGCTTTCTATTAATCAAATGTGAGGCATTTTTATATTCTCTTCTTGGGTCTTTACCGTTGTTTTTGATGATAGGTAGTAGATAAGAGCTTTCTATAGTGTTATATTTATCGACAATTTTTTGCATGGGCTTTTCCCACTTAATGAACAATTGTTGGTCGGTTTTATGTCTGCGATAGGACAGAACTCCATTCTGCAGATCTTTCTTTTTCAGATATGCCATGTCAATGAACGACATTCCGCGGGTGTAGAACGAGAACATGAAGATGTCTCTTGCATAATCCATCAAAGGGTTTGTGCTCAGATCTAAATTTTGTATTTGGCGAATTGTTTTTAGAGATACAGCTCGTTTTACTGTTTTGTCAATACCGGTATACACATACTTGAACGGATATTGTTGTTGTGTTAACTCTTTTTCTACAGCACGATTGTATATTGCTCGGAGATTCCGCATATAATATGAACAGCTGTTTGGACAGACACCGCAGTTTTTAAGGTATATTTCATATTTTATCATCAGATTGGAATTTACATCTTCAAGTAGAACGTCACCATTATTGTCCATAAAACGCTTGAAACTGTTGTATGCTGAGGCATAAGACTCGGCAGTGCGTTCTTTGCCGATTTGTTTTAGTTGTATAATAAGATCTTGTGCGAATGATAGAAAACTGTATTTATTGATGGGGGGAATACGGAATAGCTCTATTATTTTTCCGGAGGTAAAAGGATTGCCCGAATGTTCAAGTTTTGAAATGATATTTTTCAGTCTATGCATGTCTTCTGCTATTCGGCTTGTTAGTTGAGCGAGAAAACGTCGTCTTATGTCATTATTGTCCGGAAGAATGATGCAAGCCAAATGCTTATCCCATTCTGAAGGAAAAATTTTATAGCCGGTATTGATTTGCCTGGTTACTCTGGCATGAATGATTTGATAGAACAATACGCCTTCTTTTGTTTTCACGGAAGAGGTACGGAATTTGATTTTTATTGTTGCCATATCTACATGATTTGTTATATTAAACTATAAATAAATGAATATAACAAATGAGCATTTATCTGTCTTTTTATAAAATTAATCCTTTGTCATACAGAAAAAATGCCTGATGGAAACATTTTTATTTATCATTCATTTAGGATAATAGAAAACATATTTGCTATAGAAAAAGTTTGTTCATTAAATGAATTTTAAAGTGGGCGAAAAGCTGTTGCTTAACATGAGATAATGATTGAATAAATGCTGTACCAAAATCAATTGCAGAATGGTATCATATTTATGTTGATTCTCATTCCTATTGGTTTTACCTGTTCCAGAAAAAGAAAAATCCCTGAATTTTGAAAAAAATCAGGGATTAATATTGTCTTGCTTTTTAAAAGGTGGTGCCACCAGGAATCGAACCGGGGACACAAGGATTTTCAGTCCTTTGCTCTACCAACTGAGCTATGGCACCTTTCTCGTTTGCGGGTGCAAAGATAAGTATATTTTTTAATACTGCAATAACTTAGAGAGAATTTTTCGTCTACTTAGGGAGAAAGAAAAAAAACTTTTCTTTCTAGGTAGAATAAATATGCAAATGTAGTATCATTTATTCGGTATATTTTATACTTTTACGAGTCAAAACGATCAGGGCACTACAAACAATAGAATATATTATTATGGCATTACAGTTTGTTACAGTTGTTTTATTAGCTGGATTCATTTATCTACTGATTAAGTATCAGTCGGTTAAGAAGAAAATGATATTGGAAACATCTGTAATGCTGCATGAATCCAAAGAGTTGACTTCCATACTACAGAATATAAACGTTTACTATCTGTTGATTGACAGAGACCTCATCGTCCACAATACCAATTATTATACACTGAATCATTTGACTCCTGCGCAGGGAGAAGAAAAAAGAGTCGGAGATTTATTGCATTGCAGAAATGCGATAGTAGCCGGAGAATGCGGGAAACATGAACAGTGTAAGTTGTGCTGTATACGTACATCTATAAGCAAGGCTTTTTATGAGAAGAGAAGCTTTAAGAAACTGGATGCCTCTATGCAACTTTTAAGTGAGGATGAAAAGACGGTTATTCCCTGTGATGTTTCTGTTTCGGGCACTTATCTGAAAATAAATGGTGAAGAACGTATGGTGCTGACAGTCTATGATGTGACGGAACTTCGAAATATGCAGCGCCTGCTGGATGTAGAAAGAGAAAATGCGATTTCTGCCGACAAACTTAAGTCTGCCTTTATCGCTAATATGAGTCACGAAGTCCGTACTCCGTTGAATGCCATTATCGGATTCTCTGGGTTGATGGCTACGGCTACCAGCGAGGAGGAAAAGAAGATGTATACCGATATTATCTCTGAAAATAATGAGCGGTTATTGCGACTGGTAAATGATATCTTCGATCTTTCGCAAATAGATGCAGGCGTGTTGAACTTTGTATATTCGGAGTTTGATGCCAATGATCTGCTGAGGGAGCTGGAAGGACTTTTCGGAATGAGGCTGAATGAGAATCCTTTGGTGACACTGGTCTGTGAAGCACATCTGGAACCGATTATGATGCATTCGGAGAAGCAGCGTATTATTCAGGTATTGACGAACTTGCTTCATAATGCGATGAAATTTACTAAAACAGGTGAAATCCGTTTCGGATGTCGTATGGAAGGCACGGATGAAGTCTATTTTTATGTATCGGATACCGGTATCGGCATTCCGAAGGAGGAGCAGGAAAAGATATTCTCCCGTTTTACGAAGCTTGATCGGGAGATGCAGGGAACAGGGCTTGGACTGACACTTTCGCAAACAATTGTTCATAATCTTGGGGGAAGATTCGGTGTAGAATCGGAAGTCGGTAAGGGTAGTACTTTTTTGTTCATCTTGCCTTTGGTTACGAAGAAAGAAATAACAAATGATAAGATATGAATAATCCCACCTTGAATCAGGAAATATTCAAGGTGGGATTATTTATGTAAACAATATGTTTAGCTTTTAAGATTTAGGTGCACCCGCATCTTTAATTCCGGAATCTGGCGATCCGTTGCTTGCTGCGGTATTTCCACCGGAAGGAGCTGGATTGCTTGTCGGAGTAGAACCGGAGGTTGTAGAGCCTGCGCTTGCCGGACCGGAAGTTGGGGTACTTGCTGGTCTGGCAGTAGCGGAACTGACCGGACTTGCAGACGATGTCGAAGCAGAAGCCGGACGAGCGGCATTTGCACTGTTGGCAGTAACACCGACAGTAACAGCCTGAGGCTGAACTTCCCAATGGAACGGCTCGAAATTAGAGTTTGGATCTACCCAAGACGGTTTCTTGGATGCGTAGATGATAAACGGAGCAACGACTACGATCAATGCACCGATGATCAATACGGAGAACCAAACGGTATTGCTACCGGTAGAAATCTGGCTGGGCGGGATAAAGCTCAGAATGAATGCGAGCAATGAACCACAGAAGCCAAGACCACCAATGAACCACATTAAACCGTTACCGGATTTACCGATACGGAACGGACGATTCAATTTCTTCATCTTATAACGCAGTGCGATAGCTCCGGAGAACATCAACAGATACATAATCAGATAAAGAATCACTGTCAGCTGTGACAGAATCTGATAGAAACTCTGTACGGAAGGCATAACGACGAACAACAAACTCAGTACAGTCACAGCGATACCCTGCACGAACAAGATATTCTTCTGTACACCCAGTTTGTTTGTTTTCTGGAAGAACGGAGGCATATAACCTGCTTTACCTACGGCAAAGATACCTTTTGACGGACCTGCAACCCATGTCAGCACACCTGCCAACACTCCGAATGCAAGAGCGATAGCGATGATCGGTGACAACCAGGAAGCGTGAATGTATCTGAAATAGTTATCGAAACCGACGAGCAGACTCTGAGTTAAGTTAATATCCTTAGCAGGGATGATAACGCCCAATGCGAAGGTTCCCAATACGAAGATAAGAACAGTGATCAGCGCACCGATAAATACGGCTTTCGGATAGTTCTTGGAAGGGTTCTCTACGTCTTTTACGTGGATACCGCCCATTTCCATACCGGCATAAAACAGGAAGATACTGGCAGCAAGGACGACGTTATCGAAGTTGGTAAAGTCAGGGAAGAAGCTGCTGTGGAAATCCATATTGGATTGTCCTCCAGTTGCCAGATAGATAATACCTAATATAATCAGCAAAGCGGCCGGAATAATCGTACCCACCATACCACCGATTTTGGCTACCTTACCAACCCAGCTCATACCTTTCAGAGAAATGAATGTAGCCAGCCAGTAGATGATAAGAACTACGACGAGGGTGTAATACTTGTTGTTTGCCAGCGACATATCATGTACGTCGTTCATTCCGATGAAGGCGATGGATACGGCACCGAATGTCAATACGGTAGGATACCAGATTGTACTTTCAATCCATTGTACCCAGATGGCAAGGAAGCCCAGTTTTTTTCCGTAGGCTTCGCCCACCCAGCGGAACACACCGCCTTGCTTGTCTTGAAACATAGCAGCCAATTCCGCAGCGACGAGTGACGTCGGGATAAGGAAAACTATGGCCGCAAATAAGTAATAGAAGGCCGAACTCATTCCGTACACGGCCTCGGCGGGCAGTCCACGCAGGGATACTACAGCCGTCACATTCATGATTGCCAGGGTAAACACTCCCAGCTTCACTGTTTGTTTAATATTTGCCATAAGTTAAGGTTTTTGGTGAAAAATATATTCGAAATCAGCGTTTATAACAACCCTTGGGAACAGTTGTTCCCGGCGGGTAAGGGAAAATCTTGGTTTTAACAATTAAGGAGCGCTGTTTGCGGGCTCCTGTTTCTGTTCTATCTTTTTATAATAGTCCTGTTTTTCCTTGTTACGCCTCTCTACCAGGCTCGTTACATATACTGTGAAAATAGGGAACATCATCATGCCCAACGCCGCCAGCAGCACGGACAATACCCGTCCGGTGACGGTGACCGCTATTATGTTGGAGCCTACCGTGGTCACATCCATGAACGCCCACCACAAAGCATCGCCATAGCCCGTAACCAAAGGATTGGTTCCATGCTCCATGACGTAGAAGGCAAGGCTTGAGAAGTAGACGGTAGCCAGCAACATGGTCAGGTAGGATACGAACAGACCCGATGCGCGGTTGTACGTCAGCCAGCCCACCACGATAGCCATGGCATAGCCGCCCCGTACCAATGGGATGAAACGCAGCATATAGGTGACTTCGGGTGAGAAAGTCCAGCCCATATAGGCAATGATATTCTGATAAGGAATAGCCACCAGCAGAAAGATGAAATGAGTGGCTACATAACGCATCTTGTTTGTTGCCAGGAACCATTCCAGTACAAAGTCCGCCAGGAACAATGCGCAAATCCATAGCTGTACTTCCATGTACACCGATTGCTCGTAGAAAGGGATGCCTTTGAACGTATCGATGGAGATGCTGATTACCAAAAACAGCGAAAGCAGCAGGATGATGACATGCAATATGCCGTATATCCCTTTCTTTCGTAAAACGAATTCCGATAGAGCCATTTTCATAATGAAGGTCTGTTTGGTTACGGAATTGCCGTCGGCAACCCGTAATTCATCATTAAAGAGGTTGCCCCTCAGCGTCCGTAACGCTTTCGGAGCAACCTTGGAAAAAAGAGTACGAGAGATTATTCTGTAATTGTCACATTGTCGCCGTTGAATACGCCCAGGCCGAGCTTGTTCATGATGAACTTGACGGCCAGTTGCGCCTTGACGGAGTTACCGGCTTCGTCCAACGGTGGAGCGAAAGCGGAAACGCCCATCACACCGGGCAATACGGCCATTACGCCACCGCCTACGCCGCTCTTGGCAGGTATGCCGGCAGTGTACATCCAGTCGCCTGAATGCTCGTAGAAGCCTACGGTGGAAATCATCGAAGTGATTTTCGGCGCGAGCCCGGCCTCAAACACGTTTTGTTTGGTGACGGGATTAACGCCGTTGTTGGCAATCGTTCCGGCTGCAATGCCCAATTGTTCGGCTGTGATGCCCAGCGAGCATTGGCGGGTATAAAGGTCGAGCGCCACATCCGGATCGTCGTAGATACGGTTGTAATTCTTCAATAACCAGGCAATGGAGCGGTTGTTGAAGTTCGTAGCCGTTTCCGATTTGTACAGTTCGTCGATGAGTTGCGGAGCGGAGCCGCACAGTTCTGTGATGTTCTGTACGATGGCATCCCATTTCTTGTCCGAATTGCCTGCCGGCTGTACCATGGAGCAAGCGGAAATGGCTCCGGCATTTACCAATGGCGTAGAGGGATGGTCGTTCTCCAGCAAAATAGCGATGATAGAGTTGAACGGCAGTCCTGTTGCATCGGCGCCAATCATATCCAGCACTTTCTGTGCACCGTATTGGCGCAGGATAAGTATGGCGGTATGCACTTTTGAAACGGATTCTATGCCGAAGCGGTAGTCCGTATCTCCGATATTGATGGTCTGTCCGTTCATCAGGCAAATGCTGAGGCCGAACAATTTGGAATCTATATTGGCAAGGTACGGAATATAATCCGCATTCTTGCCGCCTGTTTGTCCTTTCACCTCATTGTAGGCTTGTTGGGCAACTTCCTTGATTTGAGAGATTGATATTTTCTTTTCCATAATCTATATATAGAGAGAGTTTATATGGAATAAGGAATAGGAGACTGGAGTTTCAATCTCCTAAAGCCTTATCCGATACATGGTTTAATGTATGAAAGCAATAAAGCGGTAAGCTGATTCTTGCTTTATTATTTTTTGTGGTGTCTTCCGCCGTGATTGAAGATTTTGCTTTCTACCGGCAGATTCTTATCCTGTGCCATGCGGGTGGGAGTGGGGTAATCCAGTTTCTCCAGTTCGACAATGGCGTTTTTGATGTCGCCCAGCAGCATATCTGCCATGTCGCGGCTGAATCCCTGGCGGACAACGACACGCATTACTAC
>OGGR01000478.1_pt1 | contig 25867 bp, 30 predicted proteins | sample 1571321 | NCBI WGS metagenome assembly OGGR01 (sample SAMEA2582048, study PRJEB24529) | metagenome | biome: Human gut stool | place: China | collected 2011 | reverse complement strand
TAAAATCCAAAAATATCATAAGATAACATTTTCATCGTTAAAACAAACGATTACACTTAAAAATAAGAATAAATTTAAAATTAAATATAATTAAAATTTATTTTGAAAATTTTTAGTTCATATTTGAGTATAACTTTAAATATATAAACTTTAATAATACTATTGGATTAAAAATTTAACATTTATTGTAAGCTATTTATTTTTATTCTCCTTAATAATACCAAGAATTATATAATTTTATATTAAAATCAGGAGTTGAATTAAAGCGATTTCCTTCATAAATCATTCTTAGATTATCATTTAAATCTATACCTACCAAAAACATCCCTGATTTTGTTGAGAGTCTTTCATTACAATAATAATAAACAGGTATTTCATTTGGCATATAAGGTCCAAGTACACAACTTCTCCCTAAACACACATTATAAATACTTAGATATATAAAAATTCATTTATATACTATCAATCTAAAACTTTTATTACAATTTAAAATTGTACTGTTTTATAATTTAAGTAAGGAATTGAAAAATAATTAGTCTTATTAAATACATATAAGGAGTTAATTTAATTATGAATAGACATTTTACTGTTTCAGTATTTATTGTATGTAAAGATAAGGTATTATTACATTTACATAAGAAAGCTAAAAAAATGCTCCCTTTAGGTGGACATATTGAAGTAAATGAATTGCCTGAAGAAGCATGTATTCGTGAAGCAAAAGAAGAAGCTGGATTAAATGTAACTTTATATAATCCCATAGACATAAATCTAAAAAAATCATGTGATTTATCTGGTGAAAAACTACTCATAAATCCTATACACACAATTTTGGGCGATGTAAGTCCTAATCATTCACATATAGACTTTGTTTATTATGCAACAACTACTTCCTTTGAGACCTCACCTGAAATTGGTGAATCTAAAATTCTTAAGTGGTATAGTAAAGAAGATTTAAAAAACGCACATAATATTCAAGAAAATATTTTAGTTATGGCTACTGAAGCATTAGACTTATTATGAAAAATTTGATTTACCATTGTTTATATCTTTAATTTAATTAATAGGCATAATATAAATCTGACAAGGATTCCATTGATCCCAAAGTGTAGGGAAGCATTCAAACTCTTTAAATCCAAGCTTTTTATAAAATGAATTTGTTATATCGTAAATATCATAACATCTTTCTTTTACTGTTTTGACTTGCATATATAAATATCCCTGTTCTTTGGCATAATCATAATAAGCTTTAAATAACTTAGTACCTATTTTATATCTATGAAATTCTTTTAATACTCCCATAACATAAATCTCTAAAGTATATGGACTTGTTTCTTTTAGTGCAATAAAGCCTCTTACTTGTCTATTTTCTATATCAGCCCAAAAAGACATTTCCTTACTACAATTAATATATTCAGCTGTACTCTCTGGCAACCCAAACCACTCCGGAAGTCCACATAGTATTTCTCGTGCTATTTTTTCTTTTCTATCTCTATCCTCAATTTTAAATATCATAGTTATTCCCCTTCGTAATCATTAAGTTTATATTTAAATACTAAAAATTTTAATTTCTTTTTATATTGTTTAACCAAATATCTTTTTAATAATATCAAAAGACCTTATTGAAAATAATTAACATAAAGTAAAACTTATCTAAGAACATACCTTTAATAAATTTTACATTCAGTTTAATTTTTTAAACTTACTTTATGATAAAATCTTATTATATTTCCAATTTTAGTATGAATTTATTTTGAAATAAAACTTTTTAAATTTCAATATAGACATGCATAATAATTTAGAAAAATACATAATTATTGGAGGTGAACTATGAAGTTTCAAAAGATTTTTGTGGTAATTTATGCTTTACTCTTAGCCTTTCTCATATTTTCACCAATTAAATTAATAGGAAGATCTACTATTGAAAATGGTGATATAAAGCTAAAGGTTTATTATCAAGCAGTTACTGGAGCAACTCACTATCTTAAAGAAGATTCAAAAAAGTTAAAAAAACTTTTAAAAGATACTTATCCAGAAGCAAATACTTCTCTTATAAAACTTGTAGGCAATACACCCTATGACCTCGTTTCTGATCCAGCTGAAATTGGTTCCCTTACTGTTATGGTAAAGTAACAGATATAACTTATGAATTCTCTGGTGATGGGGCAGTTCCTATCTTTGAAGTATCCTATTGGGATATGCCTTTTAAAAGACTATTTTTAATACAGTACCACTGGTTTTTCATAGGAATGTTTGTACTATTCCCTATTTTCATAATAAACGCTGTAGTAGTACTTAAATCTTATAGAAAAAATAAATAATTATTTAAGCTCTAAAAAAATATTTAGATTAACATTAATTTAAAATCATACTAAACTAATAAAATATTAAAGAGAAAATTTTATTTTCTAACTTTAAATTATATAAAATGGAGGCTTTCTATGAGAATTCAGAATAATAATATTCTTAAAAGTATAAATTTGAAAGATGGTAAAAAATTAATATTGAGAAAACCACTAGAATATGATGCTGAAAACATAATTAAGTACCTTAATACTGTAGGTAGTGAAAGTAATAATTTACTTTTTGGTAAAGGAGAATTTCCACTTACAGTAGAACAGGAAAAAGCTTATATTAGTAGAATAAATCAAAGTTCCAATTCATTTATGGTGATAGGAACTATTAATAATGAAATTGTAAGTGTTGCGCAACTAAGTTCACCTAATATGAAAAGAATATCCCACAATAGTGAAATAGCAATCTCTGTAAAAAAAGATTATTGGAACATTGGAATTGGAAGTGCTGTCATGGAGGAACTTATAAAATTTGCTAAAGATAAAGGATCAATCAAAACTATCAGTCTTGGAGTTAGAGAATATAATATTAATGCTATTAAACTGTATGAGAAATATGGATTTAAGAAAATAGGAACTCATAAAAATTACTTTAACATTGAAGAGACTTATTATGATGAAATCTTAATGGATTTATATATATAATATGCAAACTATTCTTAAGCTAAATAAATCCTGAATAATAAAAGTTTTGAAAAATATCATTAGTATTAAAAGTTTGAAAATACTTATTGGCTTTCAAAATATAAACTTAAAATAAAAAAGGGGTCATTAAAATTCATTATAAAACTCATAAATATTTTTAACTATCTTAAAATATATTTATGAGTTTTATTAATTAAGTATTTTAATAAGCACCCTTTTTCTTATAATTTTTGAATAAGCAGATAAAAACTTTATCTCCTGATTATAATAATAAAGTTCTAAAATATTTATCCCTATTTTATTATATGGTCAACAATTTCATGAACATAGTCTACATGATTATTGGCATGTGCCTTTACGCCTTCTTCTGCCCTATTAAAGGTATAGCTATTATCTGTTATTTCAAACATGGATATATCATTAAAAGAATCACCTATGGTGTATATATCATTAAGATTTTTGTTTTCTAGTTTTAAAACTTCCTTTAGGCCCTCCCCTTTTGATGAACCTTTTGAAGATATGTCCACAAAAAACTGATTTCTGAATATGGAAAGCTCATCACCAAAGATTTCTATTAATCTTTTCTTTATTTCTTCTCCTCTTTCTACAGAGGCATCTGAGGTGCATATACTTAAGATTACCGCTCCACTTTTTAAATCTAATATCTCTTCTTTTTTTACTAAATCAAAGTCAATTTCTTCAGAGAAATAAAGATTTTTCATATCAACGCTTTTATTTTCTATTAGTTTCATTCCACTTCCATCATCAAAATAAATCATTATTTTATCTTGATCTGCAAACTCTTCTATAATCTTTTTAACTGCCTCAAAATCAACAAGGTTATTTTTTATTACATTTTTATTCTTATCAAGTATTACAGCTCCATTGCAAAGAACCAAATAATCAAACTCTAAGTCATACTTTTCAATTACTCCCTCCATAGTTAAAAGTGTTCTACCTGTAGATATAATGAATTTATGACCTTTCTTACGTAAAGCTTTAATTCCTTCAATATCTCTCTTATTAATTTTTTTATCTACTAATAATGTTCCATCAAAATCACTTGCTAATAACTTCATATTCTCTCCTTAAATTTCATTATATAATATATGCTAATTTTATTATTAATTTTTACAATCACAACCATGGTGTAGCTATCCCCTATAAAGACACCATTTTCATTCTATTAAATCCAATTTAGAACTATATTTAATACTTAATATTTTGTGGTAAGTAAACAGTTATTCTTGTTCCTATTCCTTTTCTACTTAAAACACTAAAGTACCCTTTGTGGTTATCAATTATCCACTTTGCTATAGAAAGCCCAAGCCCTGTTCCACCATTTTTTCTAACTCTTGATGTATCAGCCCTAAAAAAACGTTCAAATATATGAGGCACATCATTCTCATCCATTCCAATTCCATTGTCCTGAATTGAGAAATAAGCTTCTCCTTTAGAATTCTCACCTACTTTAAGTGTTATTATTTCTCCCTCTTCTGTATATTTAGTTGCATTTTCAACTAGTATTCTAGCTGTTTGTTTAAGCAAAGTCATATCACCCTGAACAGTTATATGTTCTGATTCAATGTAGTTATATACATGATTTTTATCTATCATCTTAGACTCTTCAAAAACTTCATCTATCATATCATTTAAAGAAAATTCCTTTATTGTAAGCTGAGTCTTTCCATTAATACCTCTAGCTAAGAATAATAGCTGCTCAACTAGATTTTTCATATTTTCGGATTCACTCTTTATTGCTATAATAGACTCTTCTAATACGCTCTCATCATTTTTTCCCCATCTATCTAGCATATTAGCATATCCTTGAATTACAGAAATAGGAGTTCTAAGTTCGTGAGATGCATCTGATACAAACCTTGCTTGTTGCCTATAAGAATCCCTCATCCTGTCTAAAAGCTTGTTTATTGCATCCTCTAATCCTTTAAGCTCGCTATCACCTATATGTATTCTCTCATCAGATGTTACAGGACTTATTTTGGAAATAGCATCTTCAAGACTTTGAAATTTTTCCTCATCAAAGTCCATATTACTAAGTCTACTTGCTGTTTCTGCTATTTCATTAAGTGGTTTTAAGGTCTTTCTAATTTTAGTTGTACCAAATATTATTTCTTCTAATAAAAATACTCCTTCTACTATTCCTAAAATTATAACTATTTTTCTAACATAATATAAAAAAGCACCAGCTTCTTTAACCATGGTCTTTCCATTACTCCAAACAACTGTATAGGTTGAATTTTCTATAGGAAAAAATTTAAATGACCTTTGTGCATTTTTCACTAATTCTCCATAGAAATCTTTTTCAGCTTGAATACACCAAAGAATAATTAAAATAATTATTAAACATATGTCAATTGCTAAAAATCTAAAAAATAAATCTCTAACAGAAATAGCATTAATCTTTATTGCAATAGAGGTAACATTTTTAGGTTTATTCTTCTTACTCATCTTTTATTACGTATCCTACACCACGTACTGTACTTATTATTTTAACCTTAAAAACATCGTCAATCTTTGTTCTTAAATATCTTACGTAAACATCTATTACATTTGTTTCTCCAACATAGTTATAACCACATACCTTTTCTATAAGCACATCTCTAGTTAATACTATATTTTTGTTTTCCATTAATATTTGCAACAAAGTAAACTCTCTATTAGTTAATTCTATTTCTGTATCACCATACATTACTTTATGTCTCATCTTGTCTAAGGTTAATAATCCACATCTTATTACATCTTCATCTTTTTTCACTGTAAATACTCTCTTTTTAAGAGCTGTTCTTATTCTTGCAAGCAATTCCTCTATAGCAAAAGGCTTTGTTATATAATCATCAGCTCCAGCATCTAGCCCTGAAACCTTATCCATTACAGCATCTCTTGCTGTAAGCATTATAATAGGAACTTCTGAGACCTTTCTGATTCTTCTTAGTACTTCAAGACCATTAATCTCTGGAAGCATAACATCTAGAATAATTAAGTCAGCTTCTCCTCTCTCTGCAATTTCAAGACCTATTCTCCCATTATCTGCTTTTATTACTTTATATCCTTCATGAATTAACTCTAATTCTATGAATCTTGCTATTTTTTCTTCATCTTCAACAATCAAAATCTTAATCATTCATTAACCCCCTTAAGTAAGAATTCCTTTTAGTGCATATGGTTAGTAAACTTACCTTTTACGTCTTTAACTACTTTTGATGTTTCCTTAAATACTTTGTTTATTTTATCTACATCAATCTTTTTAGAAGATACTAAAAATTCCATATTAAAGAATAGTCCAATTATCATTAAAGGTATAACTATCCAAAATGCAAAAAACAAAAGTACAATTAGTACAGTAAAAGGAATTTTTAAAATCACTCTACTATTTCTTATTATTTCAATAAATATATTATTGCAAGTATCTATAGCTTTGCATATGGCTTCAAAAACTCCTTCAAAACCATTTTTATTTTCAAAATTATTTTCATTTGTATCTTTTTTAAGATTAACTTCTTCTCCATTTTCATTGTAACTTTCTTTGGATTCATTTGTATAAAATATACTAAGGGAAGGCTTTTCCACCTTTCCATGTGCTTCTAAATATAGCATAGCCTCTAGCATATCCCAGTTGCTCTTTTCCAAAGCATCTTTAGCTTCTTCATAGCTTATATTAGCTTTATTCTTTAACTTATCTACAAGTTTAAGCTTTTCCATAAATAATCCTCCATATTTACTGAAGCTCACTACTCCTACATTAGTATTAAAATTTTTAAACTCCCACTTTAATTCTCTTTATAATAATTAAATTATACCATCCCCCTGATATTTCCACATCATAAAAATAAAGGAGCTATATCAAAATAACTTGTCAATAAAACTTTATAAATAATATGAAGAAAATCTCTGAATGACCTTTAGAATTTAAGCTATTACGTAGAATAATTTGCGTTAATAAGCTAAGCATCGTATTAATAGGAATACAATGTCACTTATGCTCCATTACATAAGTTCAAATTGCCAAATTAAAATTTGGATTTTCACTTAAGTTCTGAGCTTTAGCAAATTATTCGAAGTAATTACTATAATTAATGACTACAATGTAACTAAAGTTCCATTTAATAAGTTCAAGAATCTAAATTAAAATTTAGATTTTCACTTAAAATTCAGTAATTCTCGGAATATATTTATAAAGTTTTATATAATAGTTTTGATGTAGCTCCTTTAATAGTACTATCTAAAAACTATTTTTCATATCCTTCTTTAAAATCTTTTTTAATATGATCTGCTGACTTTGATACTTCTTCAAAAATATTGTTTACTCCATCATAATTAAAGTCAGGTCCTGAAATTGAATATTTATATCCACAGAATAATCCTACGATTAATAAAACTATAGTTGGTACTGATAAAAATATTAAGAAGAGAATTGATACTGTTAAAGATATTCTTATTGGTTTTTCCTTATCTTTTCTAATCTCAAGGAAATTTTTAGTTCCTTTTCTTATAATCTTACCTATAAATTTAAACATTCTTCCAACAATTTCTCCAATACCACCATATTTCTCATCCTGCTTTTTCTTATCTTCTTTTTCTTCCTTTACTTCAACTACAGTAAGTGCTGTAACTTCTTTGTTTTCTACTTTTCCTCTTCTCTCTAAGTAAACAATAGCATCTAAAAGGTCCCAATTACATTTTTCTAGCACTTCTTGTGCCTCTTCCGTACTTATATTAGCCTTTCTAACTAAAGTATTAATCATTTCATTTCTTTCCATTTATATTACCTCCACGAATTAATTTTCTTATTCATCTTGGTTATATAATACTTTTAGAAAATTAATCTAAAATATAAGAAAGATTAAAATTAGATTAAAATTTAACCTATTTTATTAATTTCATCTGTTATTAATGATTTTTGGTTTAATATATGGCAATTCTTTAATTTCCCTTAAATAATAATTTTTATATCTAAAGTTTTATTATATAGATGTATTTAATAAATTATTAAATTCCTCATTATCCTTTAAAAAATCTAATTCACCATCGCTATCATTTTTTAGAATGTTTACAAAGTTAGAAAGAAGTTGCTCATTAAATCCCTCTTCGTCTCCTTTACTTTTTATATGCTTATATAATTTAGATTTTGATGGCTCCCACTTTTTGCCCATTACATCTAATATTTTCTTTAATACAAGTAAAAAGTTTTCTACATCTTTTTCTGCTTTGTACACTTCGAAATACCCACTATATGAATTATACTCACATAAATCATATAATTTTGTTGTCTTATCTATAAATTCTGCAAAATACTTAGCATCCTCATTGCGCCCTTCTTTTAAGGCTATTTCAATCATAGAAATTAAACTTATATATATATCAGTTGTGGCTGAAAGTAACTTCTGTTCAAAAATTTCAGCAGCCTTTTGAAATTCACCAGATTTATTATAAATATTTCCTTGTAATACTTTTTTATCGTAAGTAATATTAGGTAATTTATTCACACACCCTTGTGCTTTCTCATATTCTTTTTTTCCTAAATATATGTTTATAAGCATAGAAAGTGCCTGATTTCTAATCTCTATATCATCACTTCTTATTAATTTAATATAAAACTCTTCTATCTGCTTTTCATACTTCTCCTTATCATCAGCTCCAAACATATAAATGCTTCCTTGCATCACTGTAGAAACTGTTAAAATTAATTTATCACAGGTAGGATACTCATAGATTTTGTCCATGGCTTTTTCAAAAGCTACATGAAATCCATCATTATTAGCTATCTTTACTAAATCATTAACAAAAACTCCTATTTCTTGTTCTGATAAATCTTCCTTAAATGAAAGTAAGGTATTTAAATCAACTTTTAAAAGCCTTGCTAAAGCTGGTAGTAATGTAATATCTGGATAGCAAGTTCCCTTTTCCCATTTATTCACTGCTGGTGTTGATACTCCAAGATACATGGCAACTTGTTCCTGAGTTAACCCTTGTGAATTTCTTTTCTCTTTTATAATCTCATTTATTCTCATATAATCTCTACTCCTTGCTAAAATAATAATAACAAAAGCTTTTGATAGTATTATTTTATCAAGTGATATACTAAGCTACAATTGAATAGTAGTTAATTTAAAATTAAATAATTTAACTATAGGTTAAACTGTTAAAAGTTAGAATTAATTCTTTCTTAAATTCAATTAATTTTTAATAACAAAAATATCCTTAGGCAACTTATCTAAATGCCTAAGGATATAAAATTTATTAAAACGAACTTTTTTACATAAATATTTAAAGTTATCTTTTTAAATAAACTATACTTTATACACCTTTAAAAATTTATGCTACTTTTTTCTTTCTAAAACATAATGAATAAATAAGAACAACTGCAAAACAAACTACAGGTATAAAGAATGCTGAACGAACTGCAGCTTCTGCACCTTGATATGAAGTAACTAAACTTGATAATTTTCCACTATCAATAAATAATCCCATTATAGGTGTTATAACTGCACCACCTAATATTGCCATTATAAGACCTGCTGCACCAACCTTTACTTCTTTTCCTAACCCTTCAAGTGCTATACCATAAATTGTTGGGAACATTAATGACATACATGATGAAATTAAAACTAAAGACCAAACTGATAAATTTGTAGGTAAATAAATTGCTCCTAAGCTACATAATATTCCAAGTACTGCAAACACTGCCATCATAATACCTGGTTCTATATATTTCATAAGTGCTGTACAAATCCAACGACATGCTATAAATCCAAACATAGCTATAAGATAATATTTAGCAGCAGATGCTTCATCTATCCCCACAGTAACCATTACATATTTTATAGTCCAAGTCCAAACAGCTATTTGAACTCCAACATAGAAAAACTGTGTGATTACTCCAAAGGCATAACGTGGAATTTTTACTAACTTCTTTATTGATTCAATTATATTAAGTTCTCCTGAATTATCTTTTTCTGAACCTTTACTTCTCTTAAAGAAGCACCAAATTATTATAGCTATAACTACTAAACTAACATATGGTACACATACCCATATTAATTCATTGTTTTGTATTTTACTTAAAGCCTCTGATCCCATAGCAACTCTCTCTTCATAAGTTGCTGGATGTAAATTCCCTAATATTATATATTTAGCCATTATAATACCAGCTAATGAGCCAATAGGGTTAAAGGCTTGTGCTAAATTTAAACGACGAACACTAGTCTCTTCACTCCCTAAAGAAATTACATATGGATTACAAGTAGTTTCTAGTATTGAAAGTCCCCCTGCTAAAACAAAAACTGATACTAAGAATAAATTAAAATTTTGTAGCATGGCAGCTGGGATATATCCCATTGCTCCAATTATATATAATCCAAGACCTACTAATACTCCATTTCTATAGGAATATTTTTTAATAAGTATTGCTGCCGGTAAGGCAAGTACTGCATACGATCCATAGAAAGCTACTTGTACTAAAGACGAGTCAGCAGCTTCTAACATAAATATCTTTCCAAAGGCAGGAACAAGATTATCAGTCATATTATTTAAAAGACCCCAAAGTACAAAACATGATATAAGCATTATAAAATGCATTCTATACTTTTTAGGTACAATAGCTGTTTCTTCCTTAGTTTTTGTTTTTTCAATAGCACCAATTTTCTCCATAATAAATACTCCCCCTAATATTTAAAATTAATACTTATTCCTCTGTTCTATAACGCTTAAACCCTGGATGTTTTCCACTTACTCCATAATCTTTTCTCATATTTATTAATCTATCAATATTTTTTCTTTCTATTTCCTTTTCTCCACCTAAAAGATGAGCTGTTAAACTTATTTTTGCATATAATTCTAATGTTTCCATTCTATAGTAAGCAGTTATTAAATCTGCTCCAACTGTTAATGCTCCATGATTTTCTAATAATATAACATCATGTTCTTGAAGATATGGCGCTATTGAATCTGGAACTTCATAAGTTGAAGGAGTTCCATAAGGAGCTATTGGAATTGATCCAATTGCAATTACAGTTTCTATCATTGTATATCTATCTAAAGCAAGATGAGCAACTGCAAATCCTGTAGCAGTTGGTGGATGTGCATGAACAACTGCTCCAACATCTTCTCTTTCCTTATAGCATCTTAAATGCATTTTTATTTCTGATGAAGGCTTTGCTCCTTCTGGTCCATCAAGTACTTCTCCATTTTCATCAATATGAACTAATTTTTCTGGTGTTATAAAGCTTTTACTAATTCCAGTTGGTGTAGCTAAAAATGTACCATCCTCTAATTTCACTGATACATTTCCATCATTTGCTGCCACCCATCCTAATTGCCACATTTTATGGCACACATCACATATCTGTTCTCTTATTTCCATGTATTTTAATTTATTTGTATTCTCCATAATAATTCCCTCCATTCTATATCTTTTACTAAATTACTACACCTTTTTGTAATATAACGTTTGCATATAATGCTTTTTCTCCTGTTGCAATTATTGCATAAGCCTTTTTTGCTTCTTCATAAAACTTAAATCTTTCTATAGTTGAAATAACATTACTTCCACGATCATCATGCTTTCCTATAATATTTTTATACTCATCCCAAATAGGTGTCTTAACATTATCACCTTTCATAACTTCCATTAAATTCACTGGATTTTCAACGTAAGTATCAAGTGGAAATACTTCTAGTATTGCATCTAATAACTCTGGTATTCCATGGCCATCACACCTAACCACTATACATTCCTTTCCCATACTTTCTGTAGGAAAATTACCGTCTGCAATTACTATTTTGTCACTATGTCCCATCTCACATAATACTTTAAGTAATTCTGGTGATAATATTTGTGGTACTCCTTTTAACATTTAATTACCTCCTTAGATTTAATTACATTTTTAAATCTTTCATATTCCTTATCCCATAATTCATAATTTTGAGGCTCATAATAACTCATATCATTAGAGTTCCTTATAATTTCACGTGCTTTATATAAATTCTCTATTTTATTTGTTGCCATAAGCTGTATTGCTATATTTCCATAAACTGTAGCTTCAATAGGTCCTGCTGAAACTTTAATATTACATGCGTTTGCAGTCATCTGGCATAATAATTTACTTTGAGTTCCTCCACCAACCATGTAGATAACATCATAATTTTTATTAGTACAATCCTTTATTTCTTCTAAAGAATATCTATACTTCATAGCTAAGCTTTCATTTATACATCTAACAAATTCTCCACAATTTTCTGGTATTTCTTGATTAGTTTTTAAACAATACTCTCTTATTCTACTAGGAATATCTCCAGCTTGTACAAATATAGGATCATCTGGATCTATGAAGCATTTAAAAGGTTTGGCCTCTCTTGCCAATTCTTCTAAAGTTGAGAAATTATACTCTTTTCCTTCTCTTTCCCATTGCCTTTTACTTTCTTGAATTAACCATAACCCAATAATATTTTTAAGGAATGATGCTTTATTTTCATATCCACCTTCATTTGTAATATTATACTTACTTGATTTTTCGTTAATAATTGGTTCATCAATCTCTGTCCCAAGTAAAGACCATGTTCCACAACTTAAAAATACAAAATCTTTTTCTGTAGTTGGAACAGATACTAATGCACTTTGAGTATCATGTCCTGCAACCGCAATCACTTTACACTTTTCTATTTTAAGTTCATCACATATTTTTTCTGATATATCTCCTATTATTGTTCCACTTGGAACTATTTTAGTAAATATCTTTCTTGGAAGACCTAAAGCATTTATTACTTTATCTGACCAAGTTCTCTCTTTGGCGTCAAATAGCTGTGTTGTTGATGCTATAGAATTTTCGGTAACCATTTTTCCTGTTAGTAAATAATTAAATAAATCTGGCATTAGGAGCATCACATCTGCTCTTTCAAGCAGATGTGATCTCTTTTCTTTTAATGCTAATAGTTGAAATACAGTATTTATTTCCATAAATTGATTACCGGTTATACTATAAAATTCATTCTTTGATATTTTTTCAAAACTCTTTTCTACCATTCCAAGAGTTCTTTCATCCCTATAATGAACTGGATTTTCAATTAACTGTCCATCCTTATCTAAAAGGGCAAAATCAACTCCCCAGGTATCTATTCCAATACTATCTATTTCACCAAATTGTTTTGCTTTTATAAGACTTTGCTTTATTTCAAAAAACAATCTTAAAACATCCCAGTACATGGTTCCATTTATAAATACAGGATCATTAGAAAACCTATGAATTTCTTTTATATTAATTTTTTCTCCATCAAAACTCCCAAGAATGGCTCTACCACTTGATCCACCAAAATCAAAAGCTAATACTTTACTTTTTAAATTTATATCTTTCATAGTATCACCTACTAAGTTTTTTATTTATACATTGGGCCATAAGCCTTACAAGCTCTATAATCTTGTCCCTCTTTATCCATTCCAAAGGCATTCCAAGCTGCTGGTCTAAATATTTTTTCCTCTGGAACATTATGCATACTTACAGGTATTCTTAAGATAGAACATAAAGTAATTATATCTGCCCCTATATGTCCATGACTTATAGCTCCATGGTTAGCACCCCAATTATTCATTACATCATAAGCAGATTTAAATGCTCCTTTTCCTGTAAGTCTTGGTGCAAACCAAGTACAAGGCCAAGTATAATCTGTTCTTTTCCATAATTTATCTGATACTTCATCTGGAAGTTTTACTGAATATCCTTCAACTAATTGAACAACTGGACCAAGGCCTTTCACAAGATTTAAACGTATCATTGTTACTGGCATTTCAGCTTCTGTTAAGAATCTTGATGAATATCCACCACCTCTAAAGTATCCATTATCGGCAGCATTCCATGTAGTTGCAGCAAGGATTGCTTCTTGGTCTTCTTCTGTAACATCATACCAAGCTTTCATTGTTCCATTTCCATTTTCATCTTTAGCTTGTCCACATGCATCAAGACAAGCTGCGCCTGAATTTATTAAATGTATAAATCCATCTGATTCCTTTGCTACCCCTTCTAATTCATATCCTGTAGCTTTCTTAACGGCATCAGGACTCCAATAAGTTCTAACATCTGCAAATATTTGTGCTTTATTTGTAAGTAGCTTTCCAAAAAGCATACCTAATCCATTTAAAACATCATTTTCAGTAGCTAATATATAAGGCTCTCTAGCTCCATTCCAGTCAAATGAAGTATTAAGTAGTGCTTCTGGGAAATCACAATTTGGATAAAAATCAGTCCATTGTCTTTGTCCTTGGAAACCTGCCGCTATTGCATTATGTCCTAGTTTTTCTTCTTCAAATCCATCTGGTAAATTTTCATTTCCATTCATTAAATCCTTTATAATGCACATCATTTTAACTACAAATTCCCAATCCTTATCCTTTTCTTCTCTTGTTTTTTGAACATTCTCAGGATTTTTATCAAAACCTTCCTTACATTTTTCCTTAGTCCATTTTAAAGCTCTTTCAAATTCATCTTTATCATATATTTCTTCTGTCATTCTTCTTATAATTTCTACTTCATCAACAGATTCTACTCTCATACCTAAATATTCTTCTATAAAGTTTGGATCTATAATAGATCCGCCTATTCCCATACATATTGAACCAATTTGAAGATAAGATTTTCCCCTCATAGATGCTGCTGCAATTGCACTTCTTCCAAATCTTAATATCTTTTCTTTTACGTCTTCTGGTATTTCAGTATCATCTGCATTTTGAACATCATGTCCATATATTCCAAAGGCAGGAAGTCCCTTTTGAGCATGAGTTGCTAAAACTGATGCTAAATAAACAGCTCCTGGTCTTTCAGTTCCATTAAATCCCCATACCCCTTTTATAGTCATTGGATCCATATCCATTGTTTCTGCACCATAGCACCAACATGGAGTAACTGTAAGTGTTATATCTACACCTTCTCTTCTAAATTTATCTGCACAAGCTGCAGCTTCTGGAACTCTTCCAATTGTAGTGTCAGCTATTATAACCTTTACTTTTTCTCCATTTGAATATTTTAAATTTTCCTCTAAAAGCTTTGCTGCTGACTTTGCCATATTCATTGTTTGTTCTTCAAGAGAACCTCTTACATCTATTATTCCTCTTCTTCCATCAATAGTTGGTCTTATTCCTATTACAGGATACTTTCCTACTAATCTACTTTTTGCCATAATGATTACCTCCCAAACCAAATTCAAATTTATAACTTTTTTGTTTAATTATTACTATATTTTTATTATATATATTTATATAAACGTTTTCTTGTGTTATAATAGTCAAAAAATATAATAATATTCACTTTTTTTATATAGGAGGGAGTTTATGAAATATTTTGATTATAAAGAGAATAAACAACATGGAACTTTTGATTTTCCAATAGAGTTTTATCACGTTACTCCTAATCATTCTAGATACAACATGCCTTATCATTGGCATACTGAATGTGAAATAATTAGAATTTTAGAAGGAGAATTTATACTATTTATAGATAAAGAAAAGATACTAGCCAAAAAGAATGATATTATTTTTATTCATAGTGGAATATTTCATGGTGGGTTACCTAATGATTGTATTTATGAATGTATAGTTTTTGATATGAAATTACTTTTAAAGGACAATAATGCTTGTACAAAGCAAATATATGATATTGTAAATCATAATAAAGTTATAGCCTATAAACTTCCTTCTAATGTACAAGCTTTAAATAATTGTTGTACATCACTGTTCGAAGCAATGAAAGTTAAAAGTACAGGCTATGAGTTCATAGCTCAAGGGGCTTTATATTATTTAATAGGAACTATATTAGAGAATCAATTATATGTAAAAAATAATAAATATACTAAAAAGACTAAAGAAAGGTTTCTTCAACTTAAAAATGTTATAACCTTAATAGAAAATGAATATCAAAACCCTTTAACTCTTGAAGATTTATCCAAAGCTTCTGGTATGTCTCCAAAATACTTTTGTAGATTTTTTCATGAAATGATTAATAAAACTCCCATAGAATATTTAAATTACTACCGTATTGAAATTTCTTGTGAAAAACTTATTGCAACAGAGCTTTCCATTACTGAGATTGCTTTAAACTGTGGATTTAATGATGTAAGTTACTTTATTAAAACCTTTAAAAAACATAAAGGATTAACACCAAAACAATATTTAAAATCCTTAAAAGCTTAGTAAATAAAAAATACCCTCTTAGTGAAATTAATTCACTAAGAGGGTATTTTTATTTTTACATTAAAGATTCATATAAAGCTATTATATCTTCAACAGATGTTTCCTTTGGATTACCTGGTCTACAAGCATCATTATAAGCAGACTCAGCTAGAAATCTTATATCTTCTTTTTTAACTATGTCTTTAAGATTAGCTGGTATTCCCACATCTTCTGAAAGCTTTTTAACTTCATCTACTGCTGCTTTTCTATATTCTTCAACTGTCATATTTTCTGTGTTTTCAACGCCCATGGCAGCTGCAATATATTTATATTTATCTCCAGTTTCCTCTGCATTATATTCCATAACAGTTGGAAGAATAATTGCATTTGCAACCCCATGAGGTGTGTCATAAACAGCCCCTAAAGAATGCGCCATAGAGTGAACTATACCAAGTCCTACATTTGAGAATCCCATTCCTGCAATGTATTGTCCTAATGCCATTCCTTCTCTTCCTTCTGGTGTATTTTCTACCGCACTTCTTAAATGTTTTGAAATTAATTCAATAGCTTTTAAGTGGAACATATCTGTCATTTCCCATGCAGCCCCTGTTATATAACCTTCTATGGCATGAGTTAATGCATCCATACCAGTTGCGGCAGTAAGTCCCTTTGGCATACTTTGCATCATTTCAGGATCTATAATTGCTACTACTGGAATGTCATGAGTATCTACACATACAAATTTTCTATTCTTTTCAACATCAGTGATAACATAATTTATAGTTACCTCTGCTGCCGTACCAGCTGTTGTTGGAACAGCAATAATAGGAACAGATTTGTTCTTAGTTGGTGCAACCCCTTCTAAGCTTACTACATCTTCAAATTCTTTATTATTTATTATAATTCCTATGGCTTTTGCAGTATCCATTGATGATCCACCACCAACTGCAATGATATAATCTGCACCTGATTTTTTATAAGCCTCTACACCACTTTTTACATTCTCTATAGTTGGATTTGCTTTAATATTTGTATATAATTCATAACTAAGATTAGCCTCATCTAATATAGAAGTAACCTTTCCTGTAACTCCAAACTTAACTAAATCTGGATCAGAGCATAAGAAGGCTTTCTTAAAACCTCTTCCTTTTACTTCTGTAACAATTTCTTTAATAGCGCCTGCTCCATGATAAGAAGTTTCATTTAATACAATCCTATTGACCATGCTTGTACTCCCCCTTTTATTAATAAATAAATATATTTATCTATATATTTATTTTAAGTTTATAAAACATACTATTCTATAAATATAATGTCTTAAAATATAATAATATTCACATTTATAAGGATTGTATTTAATAAATATTTTTAATATCACACAAATAAAATAATTAACTATTCAATCTTCATTGTTTCCATCTGTGATTTTGTAATACCATTTCTTTTTCCATAGTTAATCCAATAATTTGTAGAGGCCTTAAGATACATGTTTTTTGATATAGGCATGGTAACACTTAAATTCTCAACAGTATTATTATAAATAGACTTTGCTAACTTTTTTATTTTCCATTTTACAAAGATTTTAAAAGGTGTTCCTAAAATAGCTTCACCACCACCAATTGATAGTACTGAATTAAACTCATATGTATTTTGTTTGCAAAATAATTTAACCATATCAATACAAACATTGTTTTGCTCTGGCTCTATGAATCCACAATTTATTATTACACTTACTTTAGGTTTATTTTTTGGTGGATTTTCTTCAAGGACCTTTAAGAAGTTAAGCATTGTAACTGGAAGTCCGTCTGCATAAAGTGGAAAAACAAGAAGTATATCTGTATAGTCCTCAATCTTACTACAAATCTCTTTATGATTTTTCTTTGTAATATTAAAAGTATCAGCTTGTCCTTTGTAATAACTGCTAAAGATTTCTCCATACTCTTTAGAATTAGATCTTGGTGCTCTTGGACTCCCATTTATAATAATTACTTTTCCCATTTTCTAACCTCCTTAGCTACTACCTCTTCTAAATTCTCTTCATCTACAAAAATAACATTAAAACTTTTGAAATTCATATTGTGAGAGTTACGCTCTACTAACCTTTTAAATATTTCTTTTTCCTCATCTTCTATATTTCCATATGCAATAATAATAGCATCCTTCATAGCAACATCACGCTGAACATGATGAGCCTCCCCATTTAAAAGACGAATAAAAGCTTGTTGAATTGGAATAGCACGTTCAAGCATAGTTTTCATCACTGTATCATAAGAACCATATTTAACCTTGCTTACATAAATCACCTTATCACTCTTTGCAATAATAGGATAAACCTTTACTGCATCATCACGGATAACACACTTTCCAGGAGTTTTAGTCCAACAACCAAAACATCCTATACAATTTGAAATTCTAAGCTTAGATAAATCAATATATTTATTTTCATCACTCTCTAAAAAATTAATATTTAACTCTTTATCACTTAGTAATAATCTCATTTTCTATTCCTCCTATAACACCTAAATAAACTGCTTCAAAGATTTAATTAACTTCTGCTTAATCTTTTTCTACAGTTTCTATAGCAATCATAGTTAAAATACTATGAAAATAATCTCTATTAAATTAATTACTCTTGTAACTTCACAGTTATCTTATAAACTTTGCTACAAGTATTTATATTTTTATTATACATTCCTTATAGATTATAAATTGAATAAAATGTAAAAAATACTAGAAATATTTTTTTATAAGGAATAAACTAATCTTAAAGTATAATTTTGAGAGGTTTAATATTATGGAATGTGATTGTGGTTTTGTAAAGGAAAGTAACTGGTTTCGTTATCGTGCTGGTGCAATTATTATTGAAGATGGAGCTGTTCTTTTTGCTAGTAATGAAAGGGAAAATTACTACTACTCTATTGGTGGTGGAGTACATATGGGAGAATCAGCTGAAGAAGCTGTAAAGCGTGAAGTCTTTGAAGAAACAGGAGTGGAATATGAAGTTGATAGATTGGTATTTATACATGAAAACTTCTTTAAGGGTGATGGAAGTTTGGAAGGTAAAAACTGTCATGAAATATGTTTTTATTTTTTAATGAAACCTAGAGGAACACGTAATTTAAATAGTAATAGCTATACTAGTGGAGTTAAGGAAATAATGTATTGGATTCCACTAGAAAAACTAAGTAATTATCGCGCTTATCCTACATTCTTTAGAGAAAAGTTAACTAATCTTAGGAATGAGATTGAACACATAGTAACTTATGAATATTAAGATAAAAAAATAAACTGATAAAATACTATTTTCATATTTTATCAGTTTATTTTTATATTATAAACTTTTGATTTTAAGATTATATTTTTTAAATTATATTGCTTTTGATTATATTACTAGCTTTTAACTCTATCATAATTTTTTAGTATATAAACACTAATATAATAATAGAGAAAAATACTGAAATATTTTGAAATATGTAAAATGTACTTCCTTTTACTTTGTCCTTTTCATCAAATAAATATGAAACAGGCCAAAAAGAAATGAAACATAGAACTCCATAAATACTTATAAATGATCTTAATATAATATTAAAGTTTTCTCCATACATCCATACTAAAAGACAAAAACTTAAAAATAAAGCCATTCCAAGATTCATAAGCCTTATAAAAATATTAGATTTTTCTATATCTTGCCACCACCAGAATTTCAAAATATTTTTTATAATAAAAGATAGTTTTTTCATATTATACCCCTACTTAATTATAAAACTTTATATAGAAAGACATTAAGTAATTATATTATACTGAAAAATAATATAAATTAGATACTTAATTTTTAGTGAATTCAGTATTAATATTTAAATACATATCATGTTAAGTTTTAATGCTTGTAAAATAACTATTTCTTCATAATTAATGAAAATTAATCTAAAATATAAAAAAGATTTAAATTTAACCTTTTTTATTAATTTCATCTGTTATTAATTATTTTGGATTAATATATGGAAATTTTTTAAATTCCCTTGAATAATAGTTAATTTAAAATTAAATAAATTAACTATTAGTTGAATTATATACTATATAAATAGTATATAAAAAAAATTCTCAATTATCAGCTTAATGTAATTGAGAAATTTTTAATTTTATATATTATTTTTTATTTAATTATATATATTAGTTAATACTATTTTAGTAATTTATTGCTTCTAAAAATGAATAATAAAATTAAGTTTATGTTAAAAGTTATCTAGTTTTAAATATTTATTATTAGCTATAAATAAATTCTTTAATGCACTTATATTACTACAAAATAAGTATCAACATATGCCGTCATTTGGTCTCCTAAAGTAATATAATGATATATAGGTATTAAATAACTTGAATAAACCAGTTTTTTTGCATCTACTTTTTTTTCTTGTAATGCAATTATTAAGTTTTGTTGTTGTCTTAAACTAACAATATAACTTTCAGCTATAAATAAAACTTGCTCAGAAAAAAATTTATCTGAAAATGAATTTGTATATGTCTTTATATTATTATCTAAATTTTTTTTAATCTCAATGAACTCTTGAATATAAAAGTCTAAACGATTATATACATCTTTTAACTCATTAGGTGTAGAACTTTCACTTATATTAATAGCAGTTAAATTTCCTCTTATTCTCTTTATTTCCTGTAAGTTATTTATAATAACATCCTTACTTTTTAAATCTTCTATTTTAGGGCCATAAGGTTCTACAATATTTGTTTTTTCTTGTTCATATCTCATATTAGTTTTTGCATATGCTATATTGGGAATAGTTATAGTTATAAGCATACAAAAAATTATTAAGCGTTCTATTCTCTTTTTCATTATTCCAACTCCTCTATAATAACTTTTAACACTATATCTATTCTTAGTAATTCTTAATATTTTATTCTTGTAAAAATTAATATAACCTTTTATATTTGAAATTTTTCATATAGGGTTTTTAATTGTAATTGAAATATGTATAATAATTCAGTTAATTTGATTTAGCCCTTATACTATGCTAAAATTAACTTATAATTTTGAATTTGTTAATTAAAGTTTAATAATATAAAGTTTTCTAGGGTTCCGTAGCTTTTTAGCTAGTCTGGTCCAAGAGAAAACGCACAGAAAGACTGTGAACACGGAAGGATAAAAGCCTGGGAGATATTTTTATAATATTTCTCTGGCTTTTTTATTTTAAAGGAGGTATATTGTTATGAAAAAGTTTATTATTGAGGATGATTTTTGGGAGCTATTCCCTAATGCAAAGATAGGTATTATCACTTGCAATGGCATAGATAATACTATAAAAGATGAGAACCAATACAAGGACATGATTTCTCAAGGAGAAAAGGAAGCTTTAAATCACTTACCTAATGAAGAATTTAGCAGCAATGAAGTTATTAAGGTATGGAGAGATGCATTTAAAAAGTTTAAAACTAAAAAAGGAGCTAGATCATCAATTGAAGCTTTGTTAAAGAGGGTTTCTACTGGTAAAGGATTAGGAACAATTAACCCACTAGTTGATATTTATAACTCTATATCATTAAAGTATGCCATGCCTTGTGGTGGAGAGGATATGGATAAGTTTATTGGAGATATAAGATTAACTAAAGCAACAGGAGATGAAAGTTTTATTACCTTAGGATCAGATAAAAGTGAGCCACCATATGAGGGAGAAATAGTTTATAAAGATGATGAAGGAGCTATTTGCAGATGCTGGAATTGGCGTGAGTCAGTAAGAACTATGTTAACAGAAGACACAAAAAATGCTTTCTTATGCATTGAGTTAGTTGATGAAAATAGAGAAAAAGATTTTGAAAATGCCTTAAAAGAGTTATCTCAATTAGTAGAGGAAAACTTAGGTGGAAAATCTGAGATTTCAATACTTCATATTAATAATAAGGAAGCTATAATTTAAGTATTTACGGAGGATAAGTTTATGAATAATTTTACCTATAAAGAGGTTTATATTGAGGATGGAAAGAGAGTTTTAGAGATTAATGTACTTCCAGAAAAGTACTGTAATTTTGATTGTATATTTTGTCCTATAGGAAGATCAAAGAATAAAATAGATACTCAAAAATCCTTTGATAATGTGGATGATTCATTAATTGAACTAGAAAATATGATTAATGATACAAAACCTGATCTAATCTTTATTAATTCAAAGGGAGAAGCCTTAATAAATGATAAAATTGAGAATATTATAGATTTTATAAAATCAAAGGGAGTTCCTGTAAGACTACTTTCTAATGGGTATATCCTAGGAAAGGATGATTATATAAAGATTGCTAATAAATGTGATGAAGTTATTGGAGAAATAAAGGTAATAACAGAGGAAGATTTTAAGAAGGTTCAAAGACCAATTGAAGGATATACCCTTCATGAATACATATCAAATATGGCCTCCTTTAATAAACAATATAATGGAAAATTCATATTTGAAATAACCATAGTTAAGGGATATAATGATGATCCTAAATCAGTTAATAAACTGAAGGAAGTTATAAAAACAATCTGCCCTAATGAGGTTATTGTTGCTAGAATTGATGATGATATATTTAAGAAAAAACTTGGTATATCTGATGAAAGATTCGAGGAAATTTCAAGGGAGCTATTAGATGTAAACTGCTAAATGCATAGATTATTAGATTCAAAGTTCTAAATTTAATTTAATAAGTATATATTAATAATTAAGTAAAAATGGACAGATAGCATGTCCATTTTACTTTTTAATTCTTATTATAAAACTTAAATTACTCATCTTGTTTATTTTTTTGAGGTTTAAATTTAAGTACCTTATAACTTAATAAGCTTAATGTTACCATATATATTGGAACTATTAAATATGACAACCTCTCTATGTTATAGCCTACTAAAAGATTTATTACACTTTGAAATGGCAATGTTGTATATAAAGCAAGCCAAAACATTGTTGGAAATATATCTTCATTAGGTTCACTTGCTATTGAAACAAAAAATTATAAGTTTAAAAGTATGATTTTAAGTTTGAAGATGCTTTTTATATATGTTGCATTTTCCATAGTTAATATAAAACATGAAGGCACATATTTAGAATGTGTCTTAAAAAGCAAATTTACATTCCTCATAGTTAATATAAAACAAGTGGGTTTGCCATTAGGTGAATTATGTTCGAGATAATTTACATTCCTCATAGTTAATATAAAACTTATCTTGAGCCTGTTTAATTCTCTTTTGTTCTTCTTATTTACATTCCTCATAGTTAATATAAAACACAGTTATTAATTTTAGTAGCTGCTCTTTACGTTATATTTACATTCCTCATAGTTAATATAAAACAATAATAGCTTTTTAGGTGGTATTTTACCACCTTTTATTTACATTCCTCATAGTTAATATAAAACGACCTAGAATATGATACTTTAAACTATGCATCTAAAAAATTTACATTCCTCATAGTTAATATAAAACTGATTGAGTTCCTTCCTCTAATTGGAAGTCATTATAATTTACATTCCTCATAGTTAATATAAAACACAAGAATTTAAAATTATGTTAAATGAAGAATACAAATTTACATTCCTCATAGTTAATATAAAACTCTTGTTTGTGATTATGTAACAGATAGAATTGAAGCATTTACATTCCTCATAGTTAATATAAAACTAATGTTTCATTAGAGGATGAGAATTGGTTTTGCGTATTTACATTCCTCATAGTTAATATAAAACTATACCTTCTTCATTTGGTATGCTCCAAAGATTTTTATTTACATTCCTCATAGTTAATATAAAACTATCTTTCAACTTGTAAATATTAAACACTTTTACAAGATTTACATTCCTCATAGTTAATATAAAACTTACTAGCAATCTTACTACTTTACTTCCAATCGGAATATTTACATTCCTCATAGTTAATATAAAACACGGAGAGGTTATAGGATCTGTATATAAAGATGAAAATTTACATTCCTCATAGTTAATATAAAACGATTTTACGACAAAGTCGTTAACTTTTCTTGAAATTAATTTACATTCCTCATAGTTAATATAAAACAGGCTCAACTGGCAATTCGTCAGGCCCACATAGCCATATTTACATTCCTCATAGTTAATATAAAACGGGAGTGGTACCAAAAGGATATTATTACAATACATCATTTACATTCCTCATAGTTAATATAAAACTTCTAGGGCAAACTATATTCACTCGCAACGTGTCCATTTACATTCCTCATAGTTAATATAAAACGAATCTAATGAAACTAGAACAAATGCTACTTTAGTAGATTTACATTCCTCATAGTTAATATAAAACGTTTAGTCCCCTTAGGAGACTAAGGGGCTAATAAAATTTACATTCCTCATAGTTAATATAAAACCAGTTTGATTAGGATTTATGCATTAGAAATAATTTGGATTTACATTCCTCATAGTTAATATAAAACGGGGGGCAATACATTTTCATGTTATAGGATTTAATCTATTTACATTCCTCATAGTTAATATAAAACTATTCAAGATGATACGATTGGAGTTATGGTTAATATATTTACATTCCTCATAGTTAATATAAAACAAATATCTTCATCAAACATTAATAACTCAAATAAAAATTTACATTCCTCATAGTTAATATAAAACGGAATTGGAAGGGAATTATACAGTTCTCCATTCATTATTTACATTCCTCATAGTTAATATAAAACGTCAGGTTGGTTTGGCTTATTTGGTTAAGTGGATGAGATTTACATTCCTCATAGTTAATATAAAACATAAGTCAGTTTGATAGACTAATTGACCCGCAAATAATTTACATTCCTCATAGTTAATATAAAACCTTTTTCCAAGTCATCATCTTCTGAGATTATATTAGAATTTACATTCCTCATAGTTAATATAAAACTGTTCTTCAGCAGTAATCTTTCCATCAGCATTTGCTAATTTACATTCCTCATAGTTAATATAAAACGATTGTACTAAGTGCTTGTGCTGCTAAAGATATAAAATTTACATTCCTCATAGTTAATATAAAACGAACATCACCAAGAGATTTCCCACTTTTCATTAACTCATTTACATTCCTCATAGTTAATATAAAACAAATTTGAAATAGATAACAAAAGTAAAAGAGTGGATATTTACATTCCTCATAGTTAATATAAAACAATAAAAGGTTTCCCATCTAAAGAATATGCAAAATAATTTACATTCCTCATAGTTAATATAAAACCTAATTTCTTTTCAAGTTCTAAGATTTTCTTTTGAGTATTTACATTCCTCATAGTTAATATAAAACTGGGGAAAGATAAATCTTTATATTATGATGCTAGAACATTTACATTCCTCATAGTTAATATAAAACTTTAACACAGTTATTCGCCCCGTCGACAAACCTTTAAATTTACATTCCTCATAGTTAATATAAAACTAACTAAATTTTTAATGTATTTATATTTTTCTGTATATTTACATTCCTCATAGTTAATATAAAACATTAACTTTTTTTTGGAATTCTAATCTACATTTATATTTACATTCCTCATAGTTAATATAAAACCCTTTTTTAAATACAACGGCTTGAGCGTAAAGACAACATTTACATTCCTCATAGTTAATATAAAACTTTTACCCAATTTCCTTTAATTTCAACTGGATATACCTATTTACATTCCTCATAGTTAATATAAAACTAGCAGAGTTAAAT
>OGGR01000465.1_pt1 | contig 26573 bp, 43 predicted proteins | sample 1571321 | NCBI WGS metagenome assembly OGGR01 (sample SAMEA2582048, study PRJEB24529) | metagenome | biome: Human gut stool | place: China | collected 2011 | reverse complement strand
TGCTTGACTACACCCAACAATACACACCAATAACAATAAGGTTAGAAACATACATATTATTTTTTTCATTTGTCCTTATCTCCTTTCTTTTAAATTTGAATAAAAGAGTGTAAAGGTTTTATTCATAAAACAATTATATGATAGAAAACACTGTTTGTCAATATGTTGTGTATAAAATAGAGAATATAATTCTGTTACATACAATATGTAGTAGAAAGATACACATAGGAATAAAAATTATAATAATAAAACTAGATAAGGAGTAAATTAGAATGCTTTGGGAAAAAATAGCTGAACAAATTTCAAAGAAAAATTGGACAGTTTATAAACTTTGCTTAAAAGCTGGTGTTGGTACGGCTGGAATCTACCGTTTGAGAGATGGAGAAGTAAAAGACCTGCACTTCGAAACAGTCAAAAAAATAGCTGACGCATTAGAGGTCAGCCTAGATGAATTTAGATAAGGAGGTGAGGAGTGTGCAGAAAATGACATTACGAGCACTGCGAACGAATTATGATTTAACGGCTAAAGAAGCAGCTGATAAAATTGGAATACATCCTCAAACGTTATTGAAATATGAACATGATAGTTCTAGAATTCCAATGGATTTATTGCTTGAATTAGCTGCTCTATACAAAATTGATTCCAATTTTATTTTTTTGGGATCGAAATCCGATTTAAAACAGATTTAAAGAAAGGAGTAGGTATGGAAAAAGAAAATACAAGACTAGAATTTTACATTGCTTTAATTGAACTCTATGAAGATATTGTTCAAAAACAAGCGAAGCTAAATAGACAATTAATTGATTTCTTGAAGAAAGAAAAAGAGCCTATCGAAATGAAGATAGACTCAGAAAAAATCAGCGATATTTATTGAAAATCCCTATCAACCGCTTTTTTAGATAACAAATAAGCTTCGTGATATATTTTGTACAAATCGAATGGATGGTCACTATCGTATTTGTTAGTTCTAATGTTTGTTAGTTCTACCTGAACAGCTAACAACGCTAGATCATGAGCTCTTTGTTCGTTACTTATTTTACACATATTAACACCTCCTTTCTGGATTTATTATATCAGATTGGAGAGCTTAGATTTAAAAATTTTTTTCTGATTTGTCCCATTAAAAAATAATTTTTGAATATCTCTTATGATGAGATTAGAAAGGAAACTAAAAATGAAAAAACTAGAACGACGTAAAGGAAAACAAGTGACTACAAATCCACATGTTGGTGTTAGCCGCGAACATTATGATTGGATAGCGGATATTGCTAACGAATGTGATATGAAGTTAAGTGATGTAGCAAACTTTTTGCTCGAAGTTGCGCGTGATTACGTAGATGTAAAAGAAATCCAAATCACAACAAAACGATTATGTAAAAAGAAATAGGCAAACAAAAAAGCTCCTTAACAAAGTCAGGAGCTCACAAATAATTACTACTTAAATTATACCACAGAAAGGGGAGAATGGCTATGCCAAAAACAGAAATAACTTATAAGCCTGTCGGCGTGAACGAAAAGGCGACACATGGTGATTATACTCATTTATGTCAAATATGGGAGGGATTGACCAAAGCGACAGCGAAGCAGTGGGCGGCAGAAATGCGTGAGCACCCAGACTTTAGACAGTATGTAGACAACCCCACGCATAAAATTGTTTTTATTAACTATGAAGGTTTCCGTCTATTTGTCAAATGGAAATCTCGCAACAAGTACAGACTTAAAAAAGAAACACTAGCAGAAATGCTGGAGAATATTAAAACAGAAAAACGGTTAGGAGTATAACATGCAAAACTACGAACAAATACGGCTGATAATGAACTGGGAGCGCGACCATTACAGACTAGGGAATGAATACAAGAATAAGCTAGCCAAGAAGTCAGCTGAGGTAGTGGAGCAAGAATTAGTTAAATTATCCGAGCAACGGAATAGCGTTAGCTTCTCAGTCGTGCCAAAAGGCGCAATGAAAATTGAAGGCGATAAGACGACGATTTTTAAGAAAAGAGGATGAGATGGATAAACGGGATTTAAAAGAAGGACAAGAGGTTTATGTCAAAGGTCGAGTTATTCATACAGGAGACCATTTAGATATTGTCTTGGATGAAGGAAGCTTTATAGAAAATGCTATTATTTTACACCGTGAAAAACCAGTCGTAAAGCAGTTTGTAGCGGATTGGATTGAGTATTGTAAAATCAATAAAATTTCTCTTGGGCATGCACTCTATCGCTCAGAAGAAGCAAAGGATAAAAGGGTTTATCATTGGCTCGTTGAAAGCTTAGACAACCAAGACCTATTCGCACTCGCTTGGATTTTCGGCTACACAGTCGAGAAAGAGAAGCTGTACACAGCTAGACTTAAAATAGTAACAATCAGTTATGTTAACTACATAAACAGACGCTCTGCAGACGGAGCAATTATTCTCGGCGACCTAAATGCAGCATCAGGAAATTATCAAACTAGTTTTACACAATCAGAACTTGAAGAATTGAATGCTTGGGATAACCCAGCGTTTGAAGTTGAGGAGGTGGAATAAATGTTTGGAATGATTGAGTGGATTGACGGCAAAATCGCGCTAAACAAGCACATGGTTGAGGACGAGAACAAGCCATCAGACTTTGAAATCTTTCTTTTGGCAGACATTGATATGCTGACCAAAATCAAAGAAGAGTTATTAAAACGGGAGAGTTCGAATGAGTGAAGATAAAGTAATTCATTTTCACATCGAGCAAGATTTTGAACTACTGGATGTGGGAAAAGTTCAATCTATTGTGTATACAGGAATAAAAAATGAAATTGAATTTATTTCAACGGTGTACGGTTTACGCGCTAGATTTCGACTTGACAAATCCATGTTTGAGACGGACGAAAGGACTGTAAAAGCATTGGAATATTATAGACAACGAGCTTATATATATTTTAGGAGATGGGAAAATGAGTGAAATTTTAGGAGCGATAGCAACACTCGCATTCGTTTTTTTGGCAGGCGCATTTGTCAATCATCTTGACTGGCGCAAGGCTAAAAAGCAGGCAGAGCGAGAAGCACGAGAAAACGAACGCATAGAGCTTGAAGCAATGTACGTTGTCTGTGCAATCGAGCACGACCGTATGGAACGACAACGGAAATTGGCAGAGACTCGGAAATATTGCACAAAATCATTTAGGTATTAACAAATAAAAGGAGTTGAATAATGGTAACTATCAATAAACTAGAAATCGAAAACGTCAAACGCGTTAAAGCAGTCAAGCTAGAGCCGTCAGCGACTGGTCTGACAATTGTCGGCGGAAATAACAACCAAGGCAAAACGAGCGTACTAGATGCGATCGCTTGGGCGCTAGGTGGCAACAAGTATAAGCCTAGCAAAGCAACGCGAGAAGGTTCTGTTGTTCCGCCTACGTTAAAAATCACCATGTCAAACGGCTTGGTTGTGGAACGCAAAGGCAAGAACAGCGACCTAAAAGTTATTGACCCTAGCGGTAACAAAGCTGGTCAGAAGTTGCTAGATAGTTTTGTAGAAGAATTAGCTATCAACTTGCCGAAATTTATGGAACAGACTAGTAAAGAAAAAGCAAGTACACTCTTACAAATCATCGGAGTTGGTCCGCAATTGGCAGAATTGGAAATGCAAGAAAAAGCCAAATATGACGAACGTCACGCAATTGGTGTGATTGCAGACCAGAAAGAAAAATTTGCTAAAGAACAGCCTTACTATCCTGACGCACCGAAAGAATTGATTAGTATTGCAGACTTAATCAGTCAACAGCAAGATATTTTGGCCAAGAATGGTGAAAATGCCCGCAAGCGTCAAAATGCAGTAGCTATCCAAAATAGTCTCAATGCTGCTAATGCCGAAGTCGAACGACTAGAACAATTGCTAGCTGATGCAAAAGCCAAACAGCAGCAATTAGCCAATGATTTTGAAATTGCCCAAAAAGACACAATGGACTTACAAGATGAATCTACTGAAGAAATCGAAACAAACATTGCAAATATCGAACAAACCAATCTTAAAGTCCGTGCCAATTTAGATAAAGACAAAGCGGAAGAAGATGCTAAAGGCTATCGCCAACAGTATAAAGAGCTAGATAGTGTTATCGCTGACATCCGTCAAAAGAAAACGGACTTACTGACCAATGCAGATTTACCACTGGAAGGTTTGTCTGTGGACGACGGTGAATTGCTCTATCTTGGTCAGCGATGGGACGGTATGAGTGGCAGTCAACAGCTACGTGTCGCAACTGCTATTGTACGCAAGCTCAAGCCTGAATGTGGATTTGTCCTGATTGACAAGCTAGAGCAAATGGATCAACAAACATTGCAAGAATTTGGCCAATGGCTGGAACAAGAAGGTCTCCAAGCTATCGCTACTCGTGTGTCTACCGGGGATGAATGTAGCATTATAATTTCCGATGGATACAGCGTTTCACCAGTAGAATTTGCAAGCGCCGCTCAGCAAGGACATGCTGAAACAGTCGCACCGACTTGGCAAGGTGGATTTTAGAAAGGAGTAATCAATGCAGATTACAAGAGGAAAACGAGCACGAGCTCAAAAAATTGTTATTTATGGCCCAGAAGGAATTGGTAAATCTACCTTTGCAGCAGGATTCCCAGAACCTGTCTTTATTGACACAGAAGGTTCAACAGATAACATGGACGTAGCACGGTTGGATAAGCCGACTAGTTGGACAATGTTAAATAATGAGATTGCTTTTATCAAAGCGAATCCTACAGAATGCGGGACACTCGTCATCGACACAATCGACTGGGCGGAAGCTTTGGCAGTTAATTACATCTGTTCGCAACATGGTAAGCAAGGGATTGAGGATTTTGGCTGGGGCAAAGGCTACACCTATGTCCAAGAAGAAATGGGGCGTTTCCTAAACAGTTTATCCGATTTGGTTGATATGGGTATCAACGTGGTCCTGACTGCGCACGCTCAAATCAAGAAATTTGAACAACCAGATGAGATGGGGTCTTACGACCGTTACGAGTTGAAGCTTGGCCAAAAAACAGGGTCTAAAACAGCTCCACTAGTAAAAGAGTGGGCAGACATGGTTCTGTTTGCCAACTACAAAACTTTGGTCATGACGGCCGAGAACGGAAAGAAAAAGGCACAGGGCGGTGAACGTGTGATGTATACCAACCATCGCCCCGCGTGGGATGCCAAGAATCGACATGGTTTGCCAGATGAATTACCGTTCTATTATGCAGGGATTGCTCATATCTTTGCGAATCAACAAGTGCAAGCGCCTGCGCCACAACCTCAAGCAGTCACTCCAGAACCTCAGCAGATTGTTCAGCAAGCCCCTGAGCAGGTCCAAGAGGAATTGGCTCTCGATATGTCGCAGGTCGCTGAAAAACCTCAAAATGAAGCTTCTAGCACGCCATCGACATCACCTGCGCAATATCATGCAAACTTGCCAAAGAGTTTGACGGACCTCATGTCTCAAGGAAACGTGACAGAAGAAGAGCTCCAAAAGGTAGCATACATCCGTGGGCACTTCCCGTTAGGAACGCCAATTGAAAACTTCCCGCCTGATTATTGGGATATGATTGTCGCGCACTGGCAGGCTACTATGGAAGTTATCCAAAACCAAGTCCGAGCTGATCCCGAATTGCCCTTCACGATGTAGATTCTGGGAATTAGAAATCATAGCAAAATATAACAAGGAGTATCTATGAAAGATAAAACTATTAAAATCGATTTGTCGAAAATCGCAAATACAGCCTTACAAGAAAAGGTTGACAAAGAACTTGAAAAAGTCCTTGAGAATATTCTGGATCTCAATACAGAAGCCAAGGCGACCCGTAAGGTCACTATCATACTAACGATGTCAACAGACGATGAACGTACAGTCGTTAAGACAGGCATGGAAGTCAAATCTACTTTAGCACCGCAGAAAGGTGTTGCAACAACTGTTATTGTCGGTCGTGATGACACTGGTAAAATTCACGCGAACGAACTCAAAAGCGGCATACCTGGTCAGACTTACTTTGATGACAACGGAGATATGCGGACCGATACTGGTGATCTCATCGAAAAAGTGGAACAACAGGAAAAATCTAAAATCATTGATTACAATCAAAAGAAAGCAGGTAACTAACTATGACAGAAAATCTCAAAGAAGCATTATCTTACGCAGTTGAACTAGCAGGTAAAGAAAAGAAAATCATTCGTTCAGAGACAGGGAAGGAATATTTTGACAACAATAAATATAGCTTACAGGAACTTAACCCTCGTAAGTATGCACCTATCCTTGAGCTTCAGACGCTCAAAAGTCTAGTTGACTATCTCAAATCAGATAACGATTTCATCAGTGATCGTAAACTTGTAGTTGTAGTGGACAGTTTCCAAAAAGTATCTGTATATGATCAAGTTGATTTTGAAAATGGTAAACGTCCTCAGCTTGTATCTGTAAAAGCAACCGTTCCAGTTATTCCTTTTAGCAATTGGCGCGACCAAGAAGAATTCAATATTATGCTGCAGTCCATGTTCATCAATGATGCAGATCGCAATTTGGTTTTGGATTTTTCTAGCCATCTGAAAATCGAAAAGGGTGCAGAAGTGCAGGATAATGGCATCAGTCAGATGGCAACAGTTCGAGATGGTGTAGCAAGTCTAGCACAGGCTAAGACTCCAAATCCAGTAACCTTGCGACCATATCGTACTTTCAACGAAGTAGAGCAGCCTGCTAGTCAATTCGTTTTCCGCATCAACAAATCAGCAAACCTTGGTCTATTTGAAGCAGATGGAGGTAAATGGCAGCTGGAAGCCATCGGTAACATTGCAAGTTACTTGACGAAAGAACTTGCAGGCAACGACAAAATCACAATTTTAGCATAAGGAGAAAACAAATGACACAACAATACAATAACTTTGATCACGAAATTGGCTGGGAAGACACGATTGAAAAAGATTCGGATTTCGTCCTCTTGCCTGACGGCTTGTACCATTTCATGGTCGTAGGCATGGAACGTACACGTCACACGCCAAATCCACAAAATCCCGGCAAATTGCCAGCTTGTAACAAAGCTATCGTCAGCATCAAAATCGTAGCGAACGAAGGCGAAACAGAACTGCGGCACAATCTGTTTCTGCACAGCTCAACTGAAGGCATGCTATCTGCTTTCTTTGCTGCGATTGGCCAGAAGAAAAAAGGGGAACCACTTCGCATGAACTGGAATACCATCATAGGCGCAACTGGCGTATGTAAAGTCGGAACTCGACAATACAATAACAACAATTACAATGAAGTCAAATCCATGCTATACCCTGAAGACGTTGATTACACAAAAGTGTTGAATCAACAACCAGGACAAGCTGCACAACCAGCCTACCAACAACCGCAGCAGCCACAAGCTGGATACCAAGCTGGGCGATTCTAGGAGGTAAGGGATGCAATTAAGACCTTATCAACAGGAAGCACGGGAAGCTGTTCAAGCTGAATGGGCTAAAGGTCGCAAGCGCACGCTCTTAGTATTGCCTACAGGATGTGGAAAGACAATCGTCTTCTCCAAAATCATTGAAGACCAAGTGAAAGAGGGCAAGCGGGTGCTTGTCCTTGCTCATAGGTCGGAGCTTTTAGAGCAGGCTAGCGATAAGCTCAAGACTGCGACAGGTCTCGGCACGGCTTTAGAGAAAGCAGAAAATACCTCTATCGGTTCATGGTATCGAGTAGTCGTCGGATCAGTCCAAACCATGCAGAGAGAGAAACGGCTTAGTCAATTTCCTCCTGATTGGTTCGATACGATTGTAGTCGACGAAGCCCATCACGCTATTTCAGATGGATATCAGCGTGTTCTTGGATATTTTGAACAATCGAATGTATTGGGAGTGACTGCCACACCAGACCGTGGAGATATGAAGAATCTTGGCTCTTACTTCGACAGCTTAGCTTACGAGTATTCGCTGGTCCAAGCTATTCAAGAAGGATACTTATCTAAAATCAAGGCTTTGACAATTCCGCTAAGTTTGGATTTATCAAATGTCAGCATGTCAGCGGGTGATTTCAAGGCAAGCGATGTCGGAACAGCACTAGACCCATATTTAGAACAAATAGCAGATGAAATGGTCAAGCAATGTGCAGACCGCAAGACAGTCGTATTCTTACCTTTGGTCAAAACTTCGCAGAAGTTCCGCGATATCCTAAACGCAAAAGGTTTTCGCGCTGCGGAAGTGAACGGAGAGTCCAAGGATCGTGCGGAGATTTTAGAAGACTTCGAGAAAGACCGTTACAACGTGCTTTGTAACTCTATGCTTCTCACAGAAGGCTGGGATTGCCCATCAGTAGATTGCGTAGTTGTGCTAAGGCCTACTAAAGTGCGAGCGCTCTATTCTCAAATGGTGGGACGTGGGACTCGCTTGCATCCAGGGAAAGAAGAATTACTCTTGCTAGACTTCCTCTGGCACACTGAACGCCACGAGTTGTGTCGGCCAGCTCACTTAATCTGTGAGACTCCAGAAGTCGCTCAGAAAATGGTCGAAAATATGGAAGAACAAACAGGTGTTATGCTTGATCTCGAAGATATGGAAGTCAAGGCAACCGAGGATGTCGTCGCACAGCGTGAAGAGGCTTTGGCAAAACAGCTGGAAGAAATGCGCAAGCGTAAACGCAAGCTAGTAGATCCGTTGCAATTTGAGATGTCTATCCATGCTGAAGACTTGTCGAACTATGTGCCCAACTTCGGATGGGAGATGGCGCCTGCTAGTGACAAGCAAATTAAAGCGCTTGAGAAATACGGTATACTTCCTGACGAAATCGGGAATGCTGGAAAGGCTGCTTTATATTTAGATAGATTGCACAAACGCCAATCTGAAGGCTTGACTACGCCGAAGCAAATTCGCTTCCTGGAAGGGCGTGGCTTCAAAAATGTTGGTATGTGGCAATTTGACCACGCTAAAAATATGATTGATCGCATTGCGGCCAACGGCTGGCGATTGCCATCAGGGGTGCGGCCAGCTGAGTATGTGCCGGGGGGTGATGTATGGAACTAAATATAATTTACAACGAAGATTGCTTAATTGGTATGCAAAGACTACCTGACAAGTCAATCGACATGATATTGTGTGATTTACCTTATGGCACGACCAGAAACAGCTGGGACAGTGTACTGCCATTTAATAAGCTTTGGGAACAATATGAACGAATTATCAAAGACAATGGCGCGATTGTACTGACTGCGCAGACACCCTTTGACAAAGCGTTGGGAGCAAGCAATCTAAAATTGTTGCGTTATGAATGGATTTGGGAAAAATCCAATGCAACAGGACACTTGAACGCTAACCATGCGCCACTGAAGTCGCACGAGAACATTCTAGTATTCTACAAAAAGTTGCCAGTATACAATCCTCAATTCACTTATGGCAAACCATACAAGACAACCTATAACACGCATAGCAGTAATTATGGAAAGCAAAAGGATAATATCGAAATCGTGAATGATGGCTATCGTTTCCCTAAAAGTGTATTATTTTTTAACAACGAAAAAGACAATTTTCACCCGACGCAGAAGCCATTTGAATTGTTTGAGTATTTGATAAAGACATATACCAACGAGGGGGGGTTAGTGCTGGATAACTGCATGGGCAGCGGAACTACCGCAATAGCCTGTATTAATACCAACCGCAACTATATTGGCTTTGAAATTGATGAAGAATACTATCGCAAATCCATAGATAGAATCAACAGCCATGTGTCGCAGATGACATTATTTTAGAAAAGGAGAAAACAGTGGCAGAGAATGATAATTTGTTGCCGTTGCTGGATTATATCAATCCTGCCACGGTAGACTACCAGACATGGATAAATGTGGGCATGGCCTTAAAACACGAAGGCTACACGGCATCTGACTGGGATAACTGGTCACAAAATGATAGTCGATACAAGAAATTCGAGTGTTTCAAGAAATGGGATACCTTCAACGAGGAAGCAGGAACTATCGTGACGGGTGCGACTATTACCCAACTTGCAAAAGAAAACGGTTGGGTGTCGCAGTCTAGCTATGATAGCGAGAATGCGCATGAGTTAGGATGGACCGATACAATAGACCGTGATTATCGTGTCATTGATAAAGACTGGATTGAAGGTAAAGAAATCCATGAGCCGACAATTTGGAATCCGGTTCAAGAAATCATCAAATACCTTGAAACACTTTTTGAAGCTGGCGAAAATGTCGGTTATGTGACCAAGTGCTACCCCAAGACTGATGACGAAACGGGCGAAATTGTCAAATGGCTACCAACTAAGGGAGCTTACGACCGCACAGCTGGGGAATTGATTCAACTCTTACAAGAATGTAATGGAGATATTGGAGCTGTCCTTGGTGACTATCACGAAGAAGCTGGCGCATGGATCCGATTCAATCCAATGGATGGGAAAGGAGCAAAAAATGAAAACGTGACAGATTTTCGCTATGCACTGGTCGAATCCGACAGCATGCCGATTGACAAGCAGAATGCTATCTACAAGGAATTGGAGCTACCGATTGCAGCCTTAGTACACAGTGGAAATAAATCACTGCATGCCATCGTCAAGGTAGATGCCAAGAATTATGAAGAATATCGAAATCGTGTTGATTACCTTTACAAGATTTGTCAGAAGAATGGGATCATAGTTGATACTCAAAATAAAAATCCAAGTAGACTATCACGCATGCCAGGGTTCGTCCGAAATGGTCAGAAGCAATTTTTGGTAGATACGAATATTGGTAAGGCTGACTGGGATGAATGGTATCAATACATTGAAGATTTAAACGATGACCTGCCGGATCCTGAAGGATTGGCCGACAGCTGGGATAACTTGCCAGAATTGGCTCCTGAGTTGATTAAAGGAGTTCTTCGCCAAGGACACAAGATGCTGATAGCTGGACCATCTAAGGCTGGTAAGTCATTCGCATTGATCGAGATGTCAATCGCAATCGCGGAAGGTAAGAAGTGGCTTGGCTGGGAATGTACCCAAGGGCGTGTCCTCTATGTAAATCTGGAGCTAGACCGTCCGTCTGCCCTACATCGCTTTCGTGATGTCTATCAGGCTATGGGATTACCACCACAGAATATCAGTAACATTGATATCTGGAATCTGCGTGGAAAGACCGTACCGATGGACAAGCTAGCGCCCAAACTCATTCGTCGCGCTTTGAAGAAAAACTATATCGCAGTCATCATCGACCCGATTTATAAGGTTCTAACTGGTGACGAGAACAGCGCAGACCAAATGGCGCATTTTACCAATCAATTCGACAAAGTAGCCACAGAGCTCGGCTCTAGCGTTATCTATTGCCATCACCACTCAAAAGGCAGTCAGGGTGGCAAGAAGTCCATGGACCGTGCCAGTGGTTCGGGTGTATTCGCTCGAGATCCTGATGCGCTTATTGACCTAGTTGAGCTGGAAGTGTCAGAGGAATTACTTACTCAGAGACTGAATCAGGCAGCGTGCGAAGTATACAAACAGGCTTTGCAAGAGCGAAACAATGCCTACTATCAGCAGAATGTAGGCCTAGATGACCTCTCGAGCCCTGCGCAAATGCGGACGCACTTCGAGAAAGGTATTCCTGATGTCATGGCTCGGGCGCCGTACACAGACAAACTCGAAGAAGTCCGTAACAAGATCCAGATAGCGACCGCATGGCGTGTCGAGGGCACGCTCCGAGAGTTTGCCAAGTTCAAGCCAGTCAACATGTGGTTCAGCTATCCAGTACACGCGCTGGATGAAACGGGTGTGCTGGCGGATATTCAGTTGGAAGATAATTCACACTCTAAGGCAGCGAAAGCACGTAGTGGTTGGAAGTCCAAGGAACAAAAAGCAGATGAACGAAAGCAGAAACTTGAAACAGCTTATTCAGCTCTTTTTGATGGATCTACACCTGTTACTGTGAAAGAAATACAAGAATATTTAGCTATAGATTCTGAAAGAACTATCAGAAATTACATCAAACAACATGAAGGATTTGATGTCAAAAAAGGGATTATTTTCAAGGTAAATCCAGAAATGGAAAAATAGAAAAAAGGAAAAAAATAAGAAATTATTCCCCTTTCTGTCTTATAATTTTCCGTTGTAAAACAGGGAAAAAAATAAGAAATTTTCACAAATACGAAAAAGGAAAAAAAATAAGAAATTTATATTTTTTTCCGTGAAAAAAACAGCTATAACTCTTACAGAGTTATTAAAAGGACTTTTCCTTCGTAAAAGCAAAAGAGAAAAGGAAAAGGGGCTGTAAGTCCTGCCCCTTTATCCTTTGTCTCATCTTTTGCAAAGGGTGCTAAAGTCAGCAAATAAAAATATGTAAAATCAGAAAGGTAAAATAAAAATGTATGATTATCAAAAACGAATGATTGAAGAATATAAACAACTTAAAACACGATTATATAGACTAGAGAACTTTATCGAAAAATATGACAAAGGAGAAACTCAAGAATGGGACTTGCAATATCCTATCGAAGTCTTAAAAACACAGTGTCATGCTATGCAAACGTATTGTCAAGTTTTGGAATTTCGTGCAAAAATTGACGATGTTGATTTAGACCTCGAAAAATGTTACACAGTTGCCATCCCTGTTGGAAATGGATTATTTAAAACGTTAGTACAGCAATCCAGTACAGGAAATTTGGTCTTAGGCGATCATGATTATAACTCGCTAGAAAAACTTAAAAGACATAACAGAAATGTACCTGGTGGATTAACCAAAGAAAAAATTAAAAAGTCTGCTGTATCGTGGGCGTGGCAATTTGCAAAGGAAATAACAGATGATTGAATTTTTCTTACCGATGAAAAAAATACCAACTACTACACACCAACAGAAAAAAATCACTGTCAAGAATGGTAAACCACAAGTATACGAACCAGAAAGACTAAAAGCTGCTAGAGAGAAATTCCTCTCACTTTTAGCGCAGCATGTACCGCCTGATATGTACACAGAAGCAGTACGGCTAACAGTCAAGTGGTGCTTTCCGCGGATAAAGAAAAGTTATAACGGCCAGTATAAAACGACGAAGCCAGATACGGATAACTTGCAGAAGTTACTCAAGGACTGTATGACTGAGCTACGATATTGGAAAGATGACGCTCTGGTTGCTAGCGAGATTGTAGAGAAGTTCTGGGCAGACACCGTAGGAATCTATATCAGAATTGAGGAACTAGAATGAATTACATAGATTTTTTTAGTCGTGAAATCCCTGAATGGATGCAGGCTAGCAATCAAAAATCTCAAGAGGTGGGGTTCGGCTCGCAGGCATATTGGTTCTGGGTAGTAGAGTCAATCAATGTTATCTGCAAAAAGTACAACGATAATGAGCTAGTGGTGAATCAATTTGGATTACTTTTCGACTGGTTAGAAAAACAAGCGGAGGGAATGAAATGAGTAAAATACCTTACACAAAATTAGGCACACGCGCATTATGGATTAAGGCACGAGATAAATATCGAGATCAATTGGATTCCAAAACAAGAAAGAATTCACACTCGCACGAAATGCACGAAACAATACTAGAAGATAGGTGGTTGAAGTATCGAATACGTTTCTGCAATGAACGAATCAAAGAATTAGAGGGCGTGTTATGAGGATTAAAACATTTAGTGACGCAATCGTGCACGTTGATAAAACGAAGCGAAGTGTTACGATTGATGGTGTTGAGTATGGTTCGGATTGTCATGCGTTGTTATCGGATAACAAAGACGGCACAGGTACGATTACATTAGTATTTACAGGTAGAATTATTTAGGGGGTGATTTGTACGAAAATTACAGAAACAGAACTCAACGCTTTAGATAATAAATTACTTCGGTATGCTACAATCAATCGTGAGATAGCTATGAGAAGAGAAGAGTTACAATTTCCGTACAACTCTGATGTGAACTTTGGTGGTAGTAAGGCTAATGCTGTATCAAGACCGACGGAAGAAACGATTGTAAAATTTAGTAAAGATGTGAAGTTAAAGAATTTGGAATTATTCAAAGAAACAGTTGAGCATTTTTTGAAAGATTTGGACGAAGAGCAAAAAGAAATTTTTGACTTGCGTTGGATGAATACAACGAGCATTTTTTACTACACTTGGGAAGAAATAGGAGCTAAACTTCACATGAGCCGAAAGACAATTTACCGAAAAAGACGTGTGATTTTAGAAAAATTTGCCCAATTACAGTAAAGTGACACAAAAAACGCTTCCTGTGTCACCTTTTTCGTGATATTATTGTATCATCAGTTTTAGGTAAAACGACAACTCCTTATAATATTTGCGAATCTAGGAACTACCCCTAGATTCTTCAACGCGAGATAGAGCAGCGGGTAGCTCGCTTGGTTCATAACCAAGAGGTCGTGGGTTCGAATCCCACTCTCGCAATTGCCATGTGGCAATCTAGTTTTTTCATAATAATCTCTCTGAAAAGTCACCTACTTGGTGGCTTTTTGCATTGTAAAAAGAATTGAGGTGGTGGAAAATGGGATGACTGAAAAACAAAAAATATTCGCCGATGAGTACATCATCGACTTAAATGCTACAAGAGCTTATAAGGCAGCTTATCCAAATGTTAAGAAGGATGGAGCTGCAAGAACGAATGGAAGTAAGCTACTAACAAATGCTAACGTTAAAGCTTATATAGACGAACGACTTGAACAACTCAAATCTGAACGTGTAGCTGATCAGCAGGAAGTCATGGAATATCTGACCGCTGTCATGCGTGGTGAAAAGACAGAGCCTTTGCTTGTTTTAGACGGCGAGGGTACGCAGAGAGTCGTCGATGCGGTGCCGAGTGTGCAATCTAGGACGAAGGCGGCAGAGTTACTAGGCAAGCGTTATAGACTGTTTACGGATAAAGTGGAAGCAGAAGTGAATACATCGGTTACATTTGTTGATGACATTGGTGGTTTTGATGATAGCTAAAAAAATATCCGACTTCTTGCCTGCTAAATTTCACGATGTATGGCGTGCTTCAACCTGTCGAAGATTTTTGAATATAATCTGCAAAGGCGGTCGAGGTTCTGGTAAATCATCGGATATAGCTCATATTTTGGTTCAACTTGTCATGCGTTATGCTAGTAACGCAGTCTGTATTCGTAAAGTAGACAATACCTTAGAACAATCCGTTTACGAACAGCTTAAATGGGCTATTTACGAGCAAGGAGTAGAGCAGTTTTTTAGATTCAACAAATCTCCTTTGCGGATCACTTATCTCCCAAGAGGAAATTACATTATCTTTCGTGGTGCGCAGGAACCAGAACGAATTAAGTCTTTAAAAGACAGTCGTTTTCCTTTTGCTTTTGCATGGATTGAGGAATTGGCAGAATTTAAGACAGAAGATGAAGTGAAAATCATTACGAACTCACTGCTACGTGGGGAATTACCAGAAGGACTGTTTTATAAGTTCTTTTTTTCATACAATCCGCCAAAACGTAAGCAGTCGTGGGTTAACAAGAAATATGAAAGCGTCATTCAACCAGATAATACTTATATTCATCATTCTACGTACTTTGATAATCCGTATATAGCAAAAGAATTTATAGCAGAAGCTGAAGCAACTCGCGAACGATCGCAAATTCGCTATGAATGGGAGTATTTAGGTAAAGCAGTCGGTTCTGGGGTTGTTCCGTTTGACAATCTTGTATTTCGTACCATTACGGACGAAGAGTTCAAAAGCTTTGATAATTTCCGCAATGGGCTTGACTATGGATATGCTAACGACCCTCTAGCTTTTGTGCGTTGGCATTATGATAAAAAAAGACGAACTATTTACGCTGTAGATGAAATTTACGGAGTGAAAATTAGTAACCGAATGCTTGCTGAAAAGCTTAAAAAGAAAGGGTATCAGTATGAAATAATTCATGCCGAAGTTGAACCGAAATCAAATGATGAACTGCGATATGAATACGGAATATCTAGAGTTACGCAGGTCAAGAAAGGACCCGATAGTGTAGAATTTGGTGAAAAATGGCTGGATGATTTAGAAGCAATTGTAATCGACCCTAAACGAACTCCGAACATTGCTAGAGAATTTGAAAATATTGATTACGAAACAGACAAAGACGGGAATCCTCGTAATCGGTTAGAGGATAAAGATAATCACACAATCGATAGCACTCGTTATGCATTTGAAGATGATATGAGAAATGCAAAAGCCAAAGTCAAACGCAAATCGCGTTACGGCTTATAGAAAGGACAGACATGTATCAAATATTTACGTATCCGCGCGCAGGATATGATGAAACAAAGTTAAAAAAAGACTTAATCTATAAACTGATTTTAAAACATTCAAATGAATCAGAGCGATTGAAGCAGCTAAAATCTTACTATTTAGGCGGGCACGATATATTAAAGCATAAACGTCGAGCAGGTCAGCCGAATTTTAAGACGGTCGCTAACCATGCTAAAGATATAGCGGATACTGCTACGGGTTATTTCATGGGGAATCCAGTTAAGTACACTAACACCGGTGAAGCAGACCTTGAACAGTTATTTGAAGCCTTTGACGGAGCAGAGATTGACCAAGTCGATAGCGAGAATGCACTAAATATGGCAATTTATGGCAAAGCATATGAGTACATTTATGCAAAAGAAGACTCAACAGAGCTTGATTCGACTAGTTTAGAACCCGAAAATACATTTTTAGTCTATGATGATAGCATTGAAAAACGTCCGCTGTTTGCTGTGTATTATTATCATGTCAAAGATGATACGAATAATACAACTAGTTATCACGCAGAGGTTCTGACGGAGAACTTGCATTACAACATTATACTGCAAGAGTCAAGTACCGGAACAACACATGATGATAGTCCAGTACCTCACAATATGGGGGCTATTCCGGTTATTGAGTATCAGAACAACAAATACCGTATCGGTGATTATGAGCAGCAGATTAGTTTGATTGATGCTTACAACTCGCTTATGGGCAATCGTGTAAATGATAAAGAACAAGCGATTGAATCGATTCTCTTAATTTACGGGGCTCAGCTTGCTGATACTGAGGAAGAAGCACACGAAGCTATGCAGATTTTGCGCGAAGAGGGTCTACTTGAATTGCCAGCGGATTCTAAAGCGGAATTTTTGACCAATGTTTTAGATGAAAATGCTGTTGAGGTCTTGCGTAAAGCGCTGAAAGAGGATATTTATACGTTTAGCCACGTTCCAAATCTAACTGATGAAAACTTTGCAGGGAATAGTTCAGGGGTAGCTATGGAATATAAACTGTTGGGTCTTGAGATGATTACAAAAACCAAAGAAGCGAATTACAAACGCGGACTTCGTCAAAGAATCGCTATCTTTTCAAATTTTTTGGGATTGAATCAGATTGCTATTGATGCAAAATCAATCGTGCCTCAATTCAGCCGAGGGCTTCCGAAAAATTTACTTGAAATATCGCAAATTATCAATAATTTGGATGGCAAGGTTAGCTTGCGTCAGTTAATCTCTCTTTTGCCATTTGTGGAAGACCCTGACGCAGAACTCGAAGCATTGCAAGAACAGAAAGAAGAAAATGCGGAACAGTTTCCGCAGTTCAACCAAGAAAATACTCATCCAAAGAAAGAAGATGAGCTAAATGAACAAGAAGAGTAATGCTTATTGGGAGCGACGCAAAGCCGAGTTAATCTATCGTCAAATGGACAAAGCTGAAGCTAAGGCTGATGACATTGATAAGGTATATAACGAAGCTCAACAATATCTAAATAAGCAAGCAGATAAAGTCTTTGACAAGTTTCAACGTGATTATGGTTTATCCGAAGCCGACGCTAGGCAAGTGCTAAAAGCTATGAAGGGTAAGCAGAGCTTATCAGAAATGCGCAAGGTTCTTGAAGCACGGCCGGAAGATCCAAATATTAACCAACTGCTTGCTGATATGGATAGCGGAGCATATGCCTTTCGTTTAAATCGATTCAATGAGTTGAGCCAACAAGTAGATAAGCTCCGAAATGCAGTTTATCAAGCCGAAATGAAACAGTCCGATAAATTCTACCAGGAATTTATGAAAGATAGCTACAATCGAGCCACTTTCGATTTACAACAACACACAGGACTTGCATATCATTTCAACGCATTACCAGAAGCTGAAATCAAGCGTCTAAGCCATTTAAAATGGTCGGGGGATAATTACTCAGGGCGTATCTGGAACAACACAGGAGAGCTTGCTAGACAGCTTAAAAACGAGCTTTTAGTTAGCTGGATGACGGGGCGTAGCAATCGCGATGTTATCAATTCAATCGCAGAACGATTCAATGTAGGACGAAACAATGCTCGTAGGTTAGTTCGCACAGAATCTGCATTCTTCCATAATGAAATGGAAGCGTTGAGTTACAAAGATGCGGATATTGAGCAATATCGCTTTGTGGCTGTATTAGATAAACGCACGTCCTCTATTTGTCGTGAGCATGACGGCAAGGTTTACAAAGTGTCAGAGCGCAAGACCGGAATCAACTATCCACCGCTGCATCCGTGGTGCAGGTCTACTACGATAGCACATTTCGAGGATATGGATTTAAGCAAGTTGGAACGTCGAGCGCGCGATCCAGAAACGGGAACAACAATGCTTGTGCCGGCAAATATGAGTTATGATGATTGGCGCGAGAAATACGTTGCAAAAGGCCATCAGAAGCTGTATAATAATATTGATTTAAATAATTATGATAATCATACGTTTGAAAACTTGAAAACGGTTCTTCATTCTGCAAATAAAGCAGCAGATCGTTTTAAAGCCAAAACAGGTATAGATTTGTATGATAGTAAATTTATAGATGTTAGTAATCGATATGATGACAACAAAGCTAAATTTGTTAAATTTTTATTTTCTGAACGTGGTTTTGATAAAACTCCTGTAATTAAAAATAATACAGAGGGCATGAAAGCTCTTTATCGTGGAGTTACAAATGCGGATGAAATCGGCATAACTGGAGCTGAGTTTAAAAGACGATTCCGAAGTGGAGCTCTAGATATTTCAGGTGCTAATCGTTCTGCGTTTGGCCGAGGCATTTATTTTGGGACTGAAAAACGTTTAGCTGAAGTTTATTCGCAGAAAGGCGCAGGCGGTGCTATTATTGAAGCATATTTACCAAAAGAAGCGAATTTGATGTATATTGGGACTGCGCAAGATTTTACAAGTAGAGTAGCGAATATTGATCAAATTCGGGAAGCTGGTCTCGAAAAAGTCTATAATCTTATTTATTCAGGTAAGGGTATGGATAAAAACGTAGAGATATTAGCGGCTTTGACGGGACATGATGGAGTTATTTCGAATGATGATTCTATTATTAGCATATTCAATCGTGGGAAGCTGGTGATTAAAAATGATTAAGTGTTCAGTGGGATTGATAATAGATGCTTTTTCTAATGTTATACCAGATTGGGATTTGAACTATGAAGAAGCAGGAAGCGTGTATCAAGCTGTATGGAATCTTTGTAAAAATTACAGGGATGAGCAAGGATGGATTACATTAAACAAAAAAATGCTGAATTTTATAAGCGAAGAAGAAAGTAGTAAAATTTTAAATTATATAAAAAATAATTCAGATAATGATAATCCGTTTTCTTTTGAAATTGAATTACTATTTAACTCTAATGGGATTGGTTGAATTGTATAGATCTAATTATTTTTACGCACTTAGAATAATCTAGGTGCTTTTCTTATACCTAAAGAAAGGAGTAAAACATGTTTATATGGAATTGGCTAGTGATTGCCTTTGGGTGGTTGCTTTTTCTTTTGTTAATTTTTGTTATCGCATCATTAATCAGCGAGATGATTAAGGAAATAAAGAAAGGATTAAGAAAATGAAATATCGTAAAAAAGCAGTTGTGATTGAAGCTATCAAGTAGACTGGTGAAAATGAATTTGAAGTTAGTAGATTTGTAGGCCGTAAGATGTTTTTCAATGACCTTAGAGAACCTGTTATTGAAACATTAGAGGGGAACATGAGAACTAAAATTGGTGACTACATTATCAAAGGTGTAGCTGGTGAATTTTATCCTTGCAAACCAGATATTTTCGAAGGAACTTACGAATTAGTTGAATAAGGAGAAAAAGCATGTTAGAAAAAGCAAAAAAAATAGCATCACAAGAGTTCGCACGCCTGTCAGGCTATGAAATCAAACCAGAAGATTGTTTTGTAGTTTGGTTTAGTAAAACTTTGCAAAACTGGAAAGCACTTGTAAGCACTAATGCAATTTCATCAAGCGACAAGTGTGGTGATTATGCAGAAGTTACCCACAATGGCGATAAGGCAGAAACTTATGTAGATGTGTACGCTAAAGTTTCCAATAGGGTTATCAAAGATTAGGAGGTGCGCCGATATCTTGACTAGCAGGAATAGACTGCTATAAATCACTATAAATTACTATAAACCGTATCGAATTCGACACGGTTTTTATATTGTCCAGGCATGGAAGACGAAAAAAGCTATGGAATAACTAGTCGGGGACGACTTAAAATATAGGAGGTTCGCAATGGACGAACAAAAAACAAAACTAGGTCGTATTCCAATGAATATCCAGACCTTGCAACTTTTTGCTAACGGTGAAGCTGGCGCAGATCCAAGCGGCGAAGATAGTGGTGAAACTGATGGTAGGGCACCTGCAGAGCCTAAAACACCAGAACCACAAGACGAAAAAAAGTACACAGATGCAGAAGTTGATGAAATCATTGACAAGAAATATGCAAAGTGGAAAGCAGAGCAAGAAGCCAAAGAAAGCGAAGCGAAAAAACTTGCGAAGATGAATGCTGATGAGAAGAAAGATTATCAGCTAAAACAACGCGAGCAAGAGCTAGCTACTCGTGAAGCTGAAATTACTCGCAAAGAACTGACCGCAGAAGCTAAAACGATGCTAAGTGAACGTGACTTACCAATCGAATTAGTAGATGTGGTGAATCTGACAGACGCTGACAGCGTATCTGAATCAATCAATGCTATTCAGAAAAACTGGGAAGCAGCAGTTCAGAAAGGCGTTTCAGAACGTCTTAAAGGTGGTGCACCCATGAAAAGTGCACAACAAAATCAACAAGAAGAAGTCCCTAAGTGGAAAAAGGACTTTTTAAGATAAAAAAAGAAAATGAGGTAAAATTATATGGCATTTGAAAATTTAAATACAGCAGAATCTCGTAAACGCCATCTTGGTATTATTGAAGATGTACTTGCTGTCAACTCTTATTCAGCACCGTTAGTGCTTTCTAACGACGCAGTTGAATTAAATGGTCGTTCGTTTACAGTCGCTAAAGGAAATACTACTCCTTTGAAAGACTATCGTCGTAATAAAGATAATCAGTTCGACCACGTTGAAGTGGAAGAAAAGGTTTATACCCTTAACGAAGAAAAATATTGGGGACGCTTTGTTGACAAACTAGATGAACGTGACTCGAACGGTCAAGTTAATATTGACTACGTCATTGCTCGTCAAGCTGCAGAAGTCGTAGCTCCATATCTGGACGAATTGCGCTTCGGTGCTGCACTTGGTAACGTCAGCGATAACGTAGCAATGGGTAAAACAAAGGGTGAAAATAATGCATACAATGCAGTTCTTGATGTATCTGAGAAATTAGATGAGTTGGGAATCACAAAAGACCGTTTGTTATTTGTAACACCTGCATTTTACAAAGCGGTTAAATCCGAAATTGTTCGTTTGCCACAAGGGGACGCAGATAAACGAGTTCTTAGCAAAGGGTATGTCGGAGAACTCGATGACTTCACAGTTTATAAAGTTCCATCAAAATTCTTGCCAGGCGTGAATGCTTTAGCTTCTGCACCTGGTGTAGTTACTTCGCCACTACAAATCGATGATACTAAGTACAACGATAATATTCCTGGACGTTTTGGTGAATTGATTGAACAACTGCTCTACACAGGTGCTTATGTGCTTGAAGATTTCCAAAAATACATTATTACGATTGCAGACAACAAACCTGCAGCTAAAAAATCAGCTCAAGGCGAAGTGATTATTCGTGCGAAAGAATGGAAGACGGGTACTGACTACTTAGCTGGCGACCAAGTACAATCCGACGGCAAGGTTTATGAAGCAATTAAAGATATTTCTGCTTCTGCTACAAAACCTGAAAGCGATACTGATAATTGGAAAGAAAAGAAATAGGTAGCCGCCTATGCTTAAATTACAAGTCAAAAAGGCATTTTACGATTGGCAAGACAATATCTTGCGACAAGCGGGTGAAGTAATCGAAATGACACAAGTGCGTTATGATGAATTTACTCAAAACTTAGCAAAGCAAGGCGTTGATGTAGATGACATTGTTGCAATCGTGAAAGAGCCTAAAAATAAGGAAGCTCCTGCAAAATAGGAGGTCTTGAATGGAACTTGAAGAACTAAGAAAATTGACGGGTGAGAGTAATGATGAAATCCTCTCGCCTTTGCTTTTAAGGGCTGAAAATATCATTTTGACAGAGACCAATCGGAATAAAATAACACCAGCTTTAGAGCGGTTAGTGCCTGAACTGGTTCTTGAGTTGTTAAATCGTCAAGGTAGCGAAGGAGAACAAGCTCGTAGCGAAGGTGGTATATCTGTTTCGTATGTAGACGGTATTTCTTCGCATTTATTGGCAAGCATTCGAAATCATAGATTAGCGAGGGTGAGTGGCCGTGCGTTTGAAAAAGAATAGGTTGAAACCATATAACCTTCGCAAATTCCAAGTTATTAAAACAGACGAAGGAATTAAACGTGAAGGATATAGCGATAAAGTTATCGAAATCAAAGCTGAGGTATGGCCAGCGAGTGGTGGACTGCAAGTTGAACTCTACGGTGAACGTTTGAACTACATCGTGAATGCCAACATTGAGAAATCAACAGAAATCGCTGAAAAAGACGGTTTGTGCATTGATAATCCTAATCAAGTAACGCACCGGGTCATTTCTATCAAAACCTATTCAAATCACAAAGTGCTAGAATTGGAACAGATACGAAATGCAAGGAGCTAATGAGTTAATCCGTAAATTTCAGCGATTAGGTGGACAACACGCTTCTCAAATGGTACTTACTGCAGTTCATCAGGGGGCTAAATTTGTCCAAGCAGAAGCTAAACTTCGTGCCCCTGCTAATACTGGAGAACTTCGACAGAGTATTAAGACTCGTGCTAAACTAGAAGGTAATATAGCAGTTGGTGAAGTGTTTGTTGGTGTAGAGCATGGGATATACGTTGAATTTGGAACAGGTCCGAAAGGAGTCGCCAATCATTCGGGGGTATCTCCTGAAATAAACGTCTCTTACCGTTCTACTCCGTGGTACGTCCACGAGAGTCAGATCGATGTAGGCCCGTACCATTTCGCAAAACGAGGAGAATTTTATAAAATGTATGGCCAGCCAGCGCAGCCGTATCTTTATCCCGCTTTGAAAGATAACGAGAAGAAAGTGCAGAAAATCGTTGCCAATTATGTGAATAAAAAGATTGAGGAACTTGCAAGATGATAAATATTAAGCCTATTATTTATAAAGAATTGGAAAAGGTTGCGGAGAACGTAACCGACACCTATCCAGACGATTGGGAAAATTTCCCCGTCGTTATTTTTTTGGAAGAAGAAAACAAGCCGTATGAAATCTACGGTGACAAAGAGCAGAAATCAAATGTCAGATATAAAGTCGATATTTTCAACAATGACTCAACTAGTGCTTTAGCGATTAAAATTGATGAAATCTTTTCTAATTTGGGTCTTATGCGTACAAGTTCGCTTGACGTACCAGATCCAAGCCATTTACGACATAAGACGATGAGATTTGAAGGAATTGTTGACTTAAGTTCTGAATTGGTTTTTAGACAGAGAATGGAAGGATAAAAAATATGTTAGCAAATGGAATTAAGCTAGAATTTAAAGAATCTGCTGGTAGCTTTACCGCTATCCCAGAACTTAAAGAAGTGCCAGAAATGGGAGTCGACCCTGAAAAAGTAGAAAATACTACGCTGGCAGATAAGGTTAAAAAATACGAATTTGGTATTGGTGATCCGGGCGAGTTGGAATATAAGTGCGCTTATGAAAATAAGACAGCTACATCATCTTATCGTGTTTTGCGTAAACATGCCGATGATAAGAAAGTCCTTGAATGGAAACAAACTTATCCAGACGGTACAACCGTTGAATTCAGCGGTCAGCCATCTATCAAACTTGGTGGCGGCGGTGTTAACGGTGTTATTGAATTTACACTGAAAATCGCTTTGCAATCTGACTTCAAATTCACAGATGCCGTAGGAGGATAATAAATGACATCACCATACACAATTTGGCAAATCAGAGAAAAGGAATTGAAGCTGCGCTTGACTACTCGTCAAGCCGTGGCTGTTGAAGAAAAATTGGGCGTGAATCTGTTAAAGGTCTTTATGCCGCGAAAAGATGAAGATTTTCCTTTGCCACCACTAAAAGTAATGCTTGTAGTGATTCACGGAGCATTGCAGCAATTTGAACACGGAATGTCACTCGATGATGTCTATGACTTGAACGATGAGTATGTGGATAACGGCGGAGATCAGACTTCACTCTTGACGGATGTTATCATTCCTCTGTTTGAAAATTCGGGTTTTATGCCAAAACAGAAAAAAGGGAAGAAAAGCAAAACGACTATGAAAACAGTCAAGTAGGTGCTTCTGAACCTCTTTCTGTCTCGAAATATGTAGATGGGTTGTATCCTTTGTTTTTAGACATCGGAGGCAGCCCTTTTGATTTTTGGGAATATACAATGGCTGAAATACTTGATTTAATCAATAGTTTTAACCGTGTCTATCTCCAAAAGAAGAAGGATAAAACACTTGAAAATTATCGTTTATCGCAAATGATCGCGAATCACGTTAGTTTATTATTGTCAAACGAAGCAAAGCTTTTAGATGTTTGGGAGTATGCCCCAGAACTTTTTGAAAAAGAAAAAAAACAGATAGAAGAACAACGCAAGAGACAAGAAGCTTTATTGCACAAAGAACAAATGAGAGCATTTGCAGAACGATTTAACCGAATAAGAAAGGAGGAAAGCTATGAGCATGACTCTTGAAGAGTTAAAGGTCATCATTGACGCTGAAATTGCGCCATTTAAGAAAAAAATGCAAGAAGCGGCTCAACAAACAAAGCAAGCTGCTGATAATGTCAAGAGACAAACATCGGGTTTAAAAACTGCATTTAGTAAACTTGCCGCTTTCGCCGGGTTTGCAGTTTTGGGTAAAAAGTTATTGGATTTGGGAATGTACTCAACACAAATGGCGTTAGAAGTTTCAGCAGCAATGAACCAAATCAAGCGCCAAATGGGCGAAAGTTCACAGACTTTCTTAAAATGGATTAATGATAATGCCAATGCTATGAATATGAGCGTTGGAGAAGCAACTAAATATGCAGGCGTCTACTCGAATCTATTTAGTACGTTTATTAAAGACAGCGATAAATTAAGCACCTATACTGGTAAAATGCTGCAAACATCCGCAATAGTTGCTGAAGGAACCGGCCGAACGATGACAGATGTTATGGAACGGATTAGATCTGGTTTGTTGGGAAATACTGAAGCAATTGAAGACTTGGGAATCCAAGTTGGCGTGTCCATGATTCAGTCAACGAATGCTTTTAAAAAGTTTTCTGATGGAAAATCTTGGGAGCAATTGGACTTCTTGACACAGCAACAAATCCGACTAATGGCGATTTTGGAACAAGCTACTCAAAAGTATGGTGACACTTTAGCGTCTACCGTGAATGGTCGGGTTAATCTATTTAAGTCGTTGTTGAAAGACGCTGCTTTGAATATTGGCAACTCATTCCTGCCAATTTTGAACGCTATTATGCCTGTCTTAAATTCGCTCGCTATGGCATTGAAGAATGTCACTGCTAAGCTTGCTGAATTTGTCGGTTTGATGTTTAACAAAAAAGCAACTGTAAAAGATGGCGCTATTGGTAGTGCGAATCAAGGCATGAAAGATTTAGCAGGTAGCGCGGGTGATGTTGCAGACGCTTTAGGAGACGCAGATGATGCTTCTGGTGGCTTATCAGACAATTTAGATGATACTGCTAAATCAGCTAAGAAAGCTGTTAAAGAATTATTAGGTCTTGCTGGATTTGATGAAATCAATTCTTTAAAGAAAAATGATGATTCGGACGATTCTAGTTCTAAAACTCCGAAAGGTGGAAAAGGTAAAAAAGGCAAAGATAAAGGTAACGGGGATTTTAAAGATATTCTTCCTGAAATTGGACTTGAAGATATGAACAATAACTTTAAGTCTATTTTTGACGGATTAGGAGATAAATTAAAGGGCTTATTTACTTTATTTAATGCTGGTTTTAATGCTGCTTTTCGTTCAGAGGGATTGGAACGGATTAAAAAAGCGTTAGACCGAATCAAGAAGACTTTAACTGAAATCGCAACTGATCCGCAAGTCGTGAATGCTTTTAACTTAATGACCCAACGAATAGCTTATGCATTAGGTCAAGTTGCAGGTTCTATAGCAACGACAGGCGTTGCTATAGGGGTATTTGTCGCAGAATCCATCGCGAATGGTTTAGAACGTCAAAAGGAACGAATAAAACGAGCTCTGGTAGCATTGTTTACCAACGTGGGTGAAATAGCTCAATCTATCGGAAATATCGCTCAATCGCTTGCTAATGCGTTCTACGACGTGATGACTTCTATCGGCGCGGTTCG